>CDZP01011767.1_pt1 | contig 223122 bp, 217 predicted proteins | sample 554941 | NCBI WGS metagenome assembly CDZP01 (sample SAMEA3182064, study PRJEB8094) | gut metagenome | biome: human; feature: gut; material: Stool; isolation source: human stools | place: Canada | collected 2013-01-28
GCGCAGTGTGCTGGTGCTTGTGGCGCTTGCAGCGCTGTGTGCGTGCGCGTGGTGCGTGTGGTACATCATTCAGTACTATCAGGGCCAGTCCTTCGGCGACCGGATGCGCACCAACGCCCCGGATGATGCCGGCAGCTTCCAGCTTGGACGCGTGAAGATTCCGGTCGATTTCGACGAGCTGCAGGCCATGAACCCGGATATCTACGCCTGGGTGACGATCCCGGATACGGACATCAGCTACGCTGTGCTCCAGCGTGACGGCGATGATGATCAGGAGTATTACTCCAAGCACAGCGAAAACGGCGCGTACTACAGCGGCGGCAGCATCTTCAGTCAGGACTATAATCAAAAGGACTTCAGCGATCCCATGACCGTGCTCTACGGGCATAACCTGCGCAACGGACGCATGTTTGCCCAGCTCAACGACTTTTCGGATGCCGAGGTCTTTGAGGCGCACCGCTACATCTATGTCTATCTCCCGGACCGGATGCTTGTCTATGAGATCTTCGCGGCCTATCCGCACTCGAACGAGCACCTGCTGCTGTGTCACGATTTTGCGGATGCGGACGATTTCACGGCGTATTTTGACGGCGTGCAGGCGCAAAAGAGCCTGCAGTCCAACTTCCGCACCGACGCCTGGCCCGAACCGGGCGACCGGGTGCTGACGCTCTCGACCTGCTTCCGTGGGGACAATCACCAGCGCTACCTCGTGCAGGGCAAGCTCGTGGCGGAGGCCCACGCCAAATAACTGCATACGAAAAGGAAAACCCGGCAGAGCAAATGCTCTGCCGGGTTTTGCGTCCGGAAGATCAGCCGTGCAGGCCGTTTTCCTGACGCTCCATGTTTTCGATGACGACGTCGTGAATGTCGCCCAGGCCCGCGCAGTATTCGAGCACCTTCCAGGGCGTGTTCGTGTGGAAGTGGATCTTGATGAGATCCTCGTCGCCAACGGCCAGCAGGCAGTCGCCCGCGATGTTGCGCTGGATATAGTCGTGGATGGCGTCCTCGTCGAGGCCGTGGCCCTCGATGAGCAGCTGGGTGTCAAACCGGAATTCGAGCATGCTTTGCTTCCTCCTTATTCATCGAGCTTGAGCACGGCGAGAAATGCCTCCGTGGGGATCTGGACCGTGCCGAGCTGGCGCATTTTCTTCTTGCCTTCCTTTTGCTTTTCGAGCAGCTTCTTCTTGCGCGTGATGTCGCCGCCGTAGCACTTGGCGAGCACGTCCTTGCGCAGGGCCTTGACGGTCTCGCGCGCGATGATCTTGCCGCCAATCGCGGCCTGCACCGGGATCTCGAACAGCTGCCGCGGGATGTTCTCCTTGAGCTTTTCGCACAGCTTGCGCGCCCGGCCGTAGGCCTTGTCCTTGTGGGCGATGAAGCTCAGCGCGTCGACCTGGTCGCCGTTGAGCAGCATGTCCACCTTCACGAGCTCGCTCGGGTGGTAGCTGGAAAATTCGTAGTCGAGCGAGGCGTACCCCTTCGTGCGTGCCTTGAGCGTGTCGAAGAAGTTGTAGACGATCTCGTTGAGCGGCATCTCGTAGTGCAGCTCCACGAGCCGGCTGTCGAGATACTGCATATTTTTGTACTCGCCGCGCAGATCCTGGCACAGCGGCATGATGTTGCCGACGAATTCCTGCGGCGTGATGATCGACACGTTCACGAACGGCTCTTCCGCGACCTCGATGGACGCGGGGTTCGGGTAGTCGTGCGGGTTGTCGATCATGAGCACCGTGCCGTCGGTCTTTGTGATGCGGTAGATGACGCTCGGCAGCGTCGTGATGAGGTCAAGGTCAAACTCGCGCTCGAGCCGCTCCTGAATGATCTCCATGTGCAGCATGCCGAGAAAGCCGCACCGGAAGCCGAAGCCGAGCGCGACCGACGACTCCGGCTCGAACGAGAGCGAGGCGTCGTTGAGCTTGAGCTTTTCGAGCGCGTCGCGCAGATCGGGGTACTTCGAGCCGTCCTCGGTGTAAATGCCGCAGTAGACCATCGACCGCGCCGGGCGGTAGCCGGGCAGCGGCTCAGCAGCGGGGCGGGCCGTTTCGGTCACGGTGTCGCCCACGCGCGTGTCCTCCACGTTCTTGATGCTCGCCGTGAAGTAGCCCACGTCGCCGCAGCCGAGCTCGTCGCACGGGTCGAGACCGATGGGCCGCAGGTGGCCGACCTCCAGCACCTTGTACGACGCGCCGGTGGACATCATCGTCACCTCCATGCCGCGCCGGAGCGTGCCGGCCACGATGCGCATGAGCACGATGACGCCGCGGTAGCTGTCATACTGGCTGTCGAATACGAGCGCCTGCAGCGGGGCGTTCGGGTCGCCCTTCGGGGCGGGGACGTGGTCAACGATGTCGTCGAGCACGGCCTGGATGTTGATGCCCTGCTTGGCCGAGATCTCCGGCGCGTCCATGGCCGGGATGCCGATGATGTCCTCGATCTCGGTCTTGGTGCGCTGGGGGTCGGCGGCCGGCAGGTCGATCTTGTTGATGACCGGCAGGATCTCGAGATCGTGCTCGAGCGCCAGGTAGGTGTTGGCGAGCGTCTGCGCCTCCACGCCCTGCGAGGCGTCCACGATCAGCACGGCGCCCTCGCACGCGGCGAGCGAGCGGCTGACCTCGTAGTTGAAGTCCACATGGCCCGGCGTGTCGATGAGGTTGAGCGTGTAGGTCTTGCCGCCGCGGTGATACGTCAGGCCGACGGCGCGCGCCTTGATCGTGATGCCGCGCTCGCGCTCGAGGTCCATGTTGTCGAGCAGCTGCGGCTCCATCTCGCGCTGATCCACGGCGCCGCACAGCTCGATGAGCCGGTCGGACAACGTGGACTTGCCGTGGTCGATGTGTGCGATGATCGAAAAATTGCGGATGTCTTCTTGTGGGATCATAGGGAAATCTCCTCCAGTGCGGCCTCGGCGCGGTCGGCGGCGGTGCGCACGTCCTGCACGAGCACGCGCAGCGCCTCGAGCTGCTCGGGCGTGCACGTCGGGCTCGGCGCGCGGCCGAGCAGAAAGTCCGCGCTCACGCCGTAGTAATCGCACGCCCGGCACACGAACGCCAGCCCCGGCTCTCGCGCGCCGTTTTCATAGTGGGACAGCAGCGCCTGGCTGATCTTCAGATCGGCCGCGACCTTGCGCTGGGACAGCCCGCGCGCGTGGCGCAGCTCCGACATGACGGCAGCAAAATTGCGTTCCATGCCGCACCTCCTGTAACATTCATGATAACGGACTGTATTTTACCACGCCCGCGCCCAAACGGCAACAACCTCTTGATAAAATCGCGCGCAAGACTTGAAAAACGTCGAATGGGGTGTTACACTATTTACTTGTAAAACCATGTTCACAGCAAGCAGAAAATAGATGAACATATTGGAGGAAAGCACCATGTTTGAAAATCTGGTTGAAGTTCTCAAAGCCAATCCCCGCAAGATCGTCTACACCGAGGGCACCGACGCCCGCATCCTCGAGTCCGCTGCCCGCCTGAAGCAGGGCGGTTTCCTGACGCCGATCCTCGTCGGCAACGTTGATGATGTGAAGGCTGCGGCCAAGGCCGGCAGCTTCGACATCGAGGGTCTCGAGATCATCGACCCCGCCAACTACGACAAGATGGACGAGATGGCCCAGTGCATGTTTGACCTGCGCAAGGGCAAGATGACCATGGAAGAAGTCCGCGCCAACCTGCAGAAGGGCAACTACTTCGGCACGATGCTCGTGAAGATGGGCGTGGCCGACGCGCTGCTCGGCGGTGCGACCTACTCCACCGCGGACACCGTTCGTCCGGCGCTGCAGCTCATCAAGACCAAGAAGGGCGCCCACCTCGTGAGCTCCTGCTTCATCATGGTCCGCGGCGACGAGATGCTCGCCATGGGCGACTGCGCCATCAACATCGACTATCAGGACACCGTCGACAAGGCCACCGGCGAGGTTACGTTCTCTGCCGCGCAGAAGCTGGCCGAGGTCGCCATCGAGACCGCCAAGACCGCCAAGACTTTCGGCATCGACCCGAAGGTCGCCATGCTGAGCTTCTCCACCAAGGGCTCCGGCAAGGGCGGCACGGTCGCGCTCAGCCACGACGCTACCGTCATCGCCAAGGAGCTCGCGCCCGAGCTGAAGCTCGACGGCGAGATGCAGTTCGACGCGGCCGTTTCCCCGGTCGTCGGCCAGCTGAAGTTCCCCGGCTCTCCGGTCGCGGGCCACGCCAACACCTTCATCTTCCCGTGCATCGAAGCCGGCAATATCGGCTATAAGATCGCGCAGCGCCTCGGCGGCTTCGCGGCCTACGGCCCGATCCTGCAGGGCCTGAACGCCCCGATCAACGACCTGTCCCGCGGCTGCGACGCCGAGGAAGTCTACCAGATGTCCATCATCACGGCGGCTCTGGCCTGATCGGTTTTTCGTCCAAAACGTGTTTCCGGCGCTGTTAACGATGACAGCGCCGGTTTTTTGAAAGGGGAGAGCGCCTGTGGAGCGCGAGGACTATATGCGCGCAGCGCTCGCGCTCGCGCACGCCGCGGCGGCCGACGGCGAAGTGCCGGTCGGCTGCATGATCGCCGACGCCGAGGGCCGCATCATCGGCCGCGGCCGCAACCGCCGCGAGCGGACGCACCGGGCCGACGCCCACGCCGAGATGGAGGCCATCGCGGAGGCATGCCGCGCGCGCGGCACGTGGCGGCTCGACGGCTGCACGCTCTATGTCACACTTGAGCCGTGCCCCATGTGCGCCGGGGCGATCATCAACGCCCGCGTGCCGGTCGTCGTCTACGGCGCGAGGGAGCCAAACTTCGGCTCGTGCGGCAGTGTGCTCAACCTCTTTGAGGAGCGCTACGGCCACCATCCCGCCATCTACGGCGGCGTGCTGGCAGATGACTGCACGGATGTCCTGCGCGCGTTCTTCAGCGGCCTGCGCGGATAAAAAAACATGCGTCCCGATCGTTCGGGACGCATGTTTTTTATTTCTGAATCTCTTCCATCAGCTCGTGGTAAAACACGTCGAGCACGCCGACATAGTGCGGTTTCCACGGCTTGAGCCGGCCGCAGTAGTGGATGATGACCGTGTGCGCGCGCACCCAGTCGAGGTCGACCGGGGCGTTTCGCAGCTCCGCGTTGTGCAGCGCGAGGATGCGGTCGCTGAGATTATAGACCATGCTGTCGAGCAGGTGCACCCGGTCGCCGTAGAGCGCGGTGAGTATGTCCTGATCCGGCAGCAGGAACACATCCTGCTTCTCGTCGGCGAAGGCGCGCACACGCTCCATGTCCAGATCGGCCCGCAGGGCGGGGAGGTTATACAGCAGCACGCCGGTGTTGATGTACGGCGCAGCCTCGTCCATGCCCAGACGCGCGGCGTTGAGCTTTTCGAGCAGCTTGCGTGTGTGCGTGCAGGCCATGAAGTACGCATCGCCGAACGGCGTGGCATACAGCGTCGTCAGCGGGTTGATGATGACCGTGTCCGCGTCGAGATAGAGGATGCGCTCGAGCGTGTCCGGCAGCAGCAGGGGCGCCGCGATGCGGTAATAGATCTGGCGCGGGTAGCGCTTCGATTCCGGAAAGCCATCGAACATCGCGGGGTCGACGAACACAAAGTGGAAATCCACGTCCGGCAGCGCTGTGCGGATGCCTGCCTCGTCGCCGTCCGTGAGGTCGGAGTGCAGGATGAACACCTCGTAGTGGCTCGCGCCGCCGTGCAGCAGCACGCTGCGCATGCAGCCCAGAAACGTGGGGATGTAGCCCCCATTGATCGCAAAGAGCAGGTTCATGATGATCCCTCCTGAAAAAAACAGACGCGGGCGCTGCGTTGGCAGCGCCCGCGTGTCTTGTGCGTCCGGATTACGCTTTCGGCGTGCCGTCGGGGTTGAACAGCGGCAGCTTGCCGAGCACGGTGATGTCGGGGCGGTCGTTGGCGTCGCCTTCGGCGAGCACGGCCATCTTGCCGACGATGATGCCGCCGGCCTCGTTGACGAGCTCCTCCATCGCGCGCAGCGACTCGCCGGTCGAGATCACATCATCGACGATGACGATGCGCTTGCCGTGGATCAGCTCCGCGTCCGTCTGGTCGAGCACGAGCGTCTGCACGCCCTGCGTCGTGATGGACTTGACGTGTACCTGGAACACGCTGCTCATGTAGGCTTTGGCCTTTTTGCGGGCGACGAAATATTTGTCCGCGCCGCTCTGGCGGGCCATTTCGTACACCAGCGGGATGGCTTTCGCTTCGGGTGCGATCAGGTAGTCATATTCGGGCGTCAGCTTGAGAAGCTCGGCTGCGCAGTGCACGGTCAGCTCCACGTCGCCGAACATGACGAACGCGCCGATGTACAGGTCGTCCGTGACCTTGCACAGGGGCAGATCGCGCTTTAGCCCGGCGATATCCATCTCATATGTCATTTGAAATTCCTCCTAAGTAAAATAAACAGAGTAACAAAAGTATTATACATGATTGCCGGAAAAATGCAAGGCTTCCGGCGGTAGAAAATACCGGGGCGCTCGTGTCATATCGGCGGGAGTGCTTCACATATGTTTCAGTAATAGCATCCATTCGAAAACAAAATAGCAAAATAATGGGAGCTGCCATTTTGCTAACGCCGTCAGATTATCTAAAAAGCGGTTCCCTTTTTGTGCCCTTATCCATTGCATTGGCTAAAATTGAACAGTTTGTGAACAAAATCGACGAAAAACAGTTGCGAATTTTGCGATTTTAGTGTAAATTAGCAATAACTTGATCGTGAATTTCCCGCTTGCGGTTATGGACAGCGGACGAAGCGGTTATCGTCCGGCGTCATTTGGGGGGGAGTTCCGGGAAAAGCGAATTTGAAATTGGAGGAAAAACAATGGACGAAAACAAACGTGGTTCATTTGGCAGCACAATCGGCTTTCTGCTCTCTGCCATCGGTTCTGCCGTCGGCCTCGGCAACATCTGGGGCTTCCCGTACAAGATGGGCAGATGCGGCGGCTTTACCTTCCTGATCGTTTACCTGGCTCTGGCGGCATTTGTCGGCTTTGCCATCATGCTCTCTGAGCTGGCGATCGGCCGCGGCACCGGCTTCGGCCCGGTCAACGCCTACAAGAAGATCTCGAAGAAGTTCAAGTGGATCGGCTGGCTGGCCATCATCGCCCCGTTCCTGATCATGACCTTCTACTCGGTCCTCGGCGGCTACTGCATCTATTACATGGTCATCAACGTCGTCGGCATGTTCAGCGGCATGCCGGACAGCAGCTCCTTCGGGGCTCTGCTCACCAACCCGTGGGCCAGCATCGGCTGCATGATTCTGTTCATGCTCATCTGCTATCTCATCAACCGCGGCGGTGTCGGCGGCGGCATTGAGAAGTTCAACACGATCGGCATGCCCGCACTGTTCGTCATGCTCGTCATCGTCATCATCCGTGCCTGGACGCTTCCGAATGCGGACGTCGGCCTCAAGTATATGTTCGTCCCCGGCTACGCTCTGAAGGCGGGCTTCTTTGACAAGGCGCCCGGCTTTATGGAAGTTCTCGCAACGGCCGGCGGCCAGATGTTCTTCTCCCTGTCTCTTGCCATGGGCGCCATGATCACCTACGGCTCCTACCTCGGCAAGAATGAGAACCTCCCGAAAAACTCCGTCATCATCGTTATCTCCGATACCCTCGTTGCCATCATGGCCGGTCTCGCCGTTATCCCGGCGGCTGTCGCCAACGGCATCGCCAAGGGCATGGCTGTCTCCGATATCAAGCTCGGCGGCCCGAACCTCCTGTTCGCCACGCTGCAGGACGTGTTCCATGACATGGGCACCATCGGCGGCGTCTTTGGTCTGATCTTCTACGCCCTCGTTCTGATCGCGGCCATCTCCTCCGCCATCTCCCTGATCGAGGCGGTCTCCGTCACCTTCATCGACCACGCCAGCGCCAAGGGTCACGAGCGTGACCGCAACAAGGTGCTCGCCGTCGTCTGCCTCGCCATCACCCTGCTGGCCTGCCTCGTCGCGGTTGACGGTCTCGGCTCCAACGGCATCGCGCCGAAGGATCTGTTCCACATCAACTCCAAGGCTGACTGGTGCGCTGACTGGCTCGACTTCATGGATATGCTCTCTGAAGGCATTGCCATGCCGCTCGGCGCCATGCTCATGTCCATCATGGTCGGCTGGGAGATCAAGCCGAAATCCCTGTACGGCGAGATCGACAGCGGCTACAACGGCCACATCCACGGCTTCTACACCTTCTGCATCAAGTATCTCTGCCCCGTGATCATGTTCTTCATCCTGCTTGTGCAGATCAGCACGTTCTTCGGTCTGGGCTGGTTCAACTGATCGCAGTATCGGAAACCTTTCGTACAACGAAACAAAACAACCGCAACCGGCAGCCTTTTTGGCTGCCGGTTTTTGTTGCGCTGTCCGCCGTGTGGCAGGGATGGCTACGTTGTTTCTCCGGGCGGGGAAGAGGAACCGCCGCTTCCGGCCGTTTGTTCTGACCGCCGCAGCGGAAGAACGGAAAAAGCGCCGTGCAGATGGCTCTGCGCGGCGCTCTTCCGCTGGGGAAAATGAAGATGGGAGAAAGAAAAAAGAGGATTGGTAAGTTTGCGGCGGCAGGGCGGTTTCCCGCCGCCGATGGACGATAGAGAGGGGATGCGCTTACTTCGTGCTGTCGCTGGCGCGGTCGAATGTGACGGTCAGCGTCAGCGTCTCGCCGTTGCGCGAGACGGTCAGCGTGGCGCTCTCGCCGGCGGAGTAGCCGCGCAGGGCACTGCGCAGCGTGTCGCCGGAGGAGACGGTCGTGTCGTCGATGGCGGTGATGATGTCGCCCGCCTTCAGGCCGGCCTTCTCGGCGCAGCTGCCGCTGTTGACGGAATTGACATACGCGCCGTCCGGCATGTTGTAGTACTGCGCGGCGCTCGACGGGATGGTCTGCAGCGTGATGCCAAGCTGAGCGCGGTCAGTCACGGTGCCGTTTTTCATCAGGTCGTTTGCGATGGCCACGGCGTCATTGACCGGGATGGCGAAGCCCAGACCCTCCACGCCGGAGGAGCTGTATTTCGCGGTCACGATGCCGATGACCTGACCGGAGGTGTTGTACACCGGGCCGCCGGAGTTGCCGGCGTTGACGGCGGCGTCGATCTGGAACATGTTGATGCCGCTGTCGGTGCCGTCGGAGGTGGTAATGGTGCGGTCGAGCGCGCTGATCATGCCGCTCGTCATGGTGAACTCCAGCTCGCCGAGCGGGTTGCCCACGGCGTACACCGTGTCGCCGACGGCCATGCTGTCGCTGTCGCCGAAGGTGACGGGCGTCACGCCGCTGGCGTCGATCTTGAGCAGGGCAATGTCGTTGTCCTCGTCCACGCCGACGATGGTCGCCTGATAGGTCGTGCCGTCGTAGGTGAGCACGGACACGCTGTAGCCGTACTGGTGCGCGGTGGAGATGACGTGGTAGTTTGTGAGCACATAGCCGTCATCCGTGATGAAAAAGCCGCTGCCGCAGCTTGCCTGGGAGCTGGTCTGGCCGAAGTAGTTGGTGTAGGTCACTTCCGTCGTGATGGCGACGACCTGCTTGCATGCCAGATCATAGATCGACGAGGCGGAGCTCGGGTCGGAGCTGACCGGCTGCGTCACGAGCGTGCCGTTGGAGCTCGAGGCGGTGCTGCCGCCGGTCCTGCCGGAGCGGGTGATGAGTCCCGCGATCGCGCCGCCGCCAAGGCCGCCGAGCAGCGCGCACACGAGACACAGACACGCGATGCGCGTGATGAGCCGCTTTTGCTCCGGCGTGCGCACGGTCTTGGGCTTTCTCGGGTGGTGCTTGTGCTTGGGCTTCTCGGCCCAGGCGTCGTCGTTCGGCGTGTAGTAGCGCGGCGGGGTATTGCCCGCGTCGTCGCTGGGGTGAAAGTTCGCGTCCTCGTAGCTGCGCTCGGCCTCGGGCCGGACGATGTGGTACGTCACGTCCTCGCTGCCGTCGATCTTTGCGCCGCAGCTCGTGCAGAAGCTCGCGCCCGGCTCGAGCGCCGCGCCGCACTGCGGGCACACGCGGCCCTGCGCGGTGGTGTTCTCGGTATCCGCCTGCGCGGAGCCCGCTGCCGTATGTTTGGCTTCCGGCTGTTCGTTTTCGGGGAAATTGGAAGCGTCGTTCATGTTATCTGCCTCCCGGCTGTGTTGTTTTTGAAGTGTCTATATCGTAGTCGATATTTGTAACAGAGGCATGAACAAAGGGCGAAGATTTTTCGAATATTCCCAAAAGCATTTGTGAACACTGCGTCCGATTTGTGAACGCGCGGCAAAAAACCGCCCGCACATCGTCGGATGTGCGGGCGGTAGGGCTTTGCGGGTGTTACCGGCCGAAGCTGCTGTCGGTCGTTTCATAGGTGTTGATGGCCGGCTGCGTGTCGGTATCGCCGCCGTACTTGATCGAGTCACCCTCGAGCAGCGGCTCGATGCCGTGCGCGCGCAGCCACGCGAGCGTGCGCGTGGAATCGGTCAGCGGGGTGTAGTCGACGTCGGCGTAGGTCGTTTCGCCTGTTGCCGGGTCGTACTGGCTGAGCTGATAACCGATGGTCACGGCGTAGGCAGTGCTCTGCCGCGTGCCGCTGTCGGTCAGCCAGGCGCGGCCCATGGTGCCATCCGCGCAGTCGGGCACGATGGCGTTTTCGTACAGGTCGAGCGCCTGCTCGGCCGTGAGCTCCATGTAGAGGTAGTCGCCGCTTTCGGTCTCATAGCCGATGTTTGTGTAGGTGAGGTGCTCGAGCGTCACGGCCAGCTCCGGCGTGTTGCGCGAGGCGCGCGCTTCGTCGCAGTTGAGCACCTGCTCGATCTGCGCCAGACGCGTGCTCGTGTCGGGGAGCGTGTATTCGCGCATCAGCACCTTGCCGTTCGAGAGCTTGTAGGTCAGCTGCAGACTGGTGATGCTGGTGTCGTCCGTGATCTTTTCGCGCTCCGCCACGACGGCGCGGTGGATGTCCTCCACGGCCTGAATGTTCTCCGCCTCGGTGAGCGCGGAGTTGTAACCGTTGCAGATGATGCGCGCGCTTTTGACCTGCGCGGTATCCGGGATGCGGCGGGCGTAGCCCGTGAGGTCGCACTTTGCGCCGACCACGACGAGGCAGCACACGGCCGCTGTGACCGCGCAGCCGCGCCAGACCGTGCGCGGGATGCGCAGGGACTTGCGGATGACCATCTCGCTGATGACAAAGCCGAGCGCCGCGCCAAGAACGGTCAGCAGCAGAAACGGCGCCAGTTGCGTCCGGTAGGCCGGCACGTTGAGCAGCATGCCGTACACGCCGACCGGCATTGCCAGACCGGCGAAGAGCGCCACGATGTACTTCAGCACCGGCTTGAGCACCGGGATGGCGACGGTGTCGCCCGCGCTCTCCATGCGGCGGCGCCGGTAGAGCTGACCCGCGCACACGAGCAGCAGCAGCGCGAACGCCGCCCAGACGAGCGGATAGGTCCAGCCGGAGAAGTTGGCAATGGCGACCTCCGCCCCCGTGCCGCTGATCGGACGCACCAGATCGGCGTGACCGACACTTGTGCGCCGCATGAACAGCACCAGCGGGGAGAGCCAGTCGACCGGCAGATCCACCATGCCCGACATGCCGTACACGAACATGTAGAGCACGGCCTCGACGAGCAGCTGGAAGCCCACGGCGATGAAGTTCACAAGCAGGTACAGGCACGGCAGCATGACCACGTGGCCAGTGAACATGGCGCACAGCACGGCGATGCCGTAGAATACGACCGTCTCGAGCGCGAGTATGCCCAGCCAGATGAGCAGCGGCTCGATGACGAGTTCGAAACGCGTCGCCTCGATGAGCACGGCGAGGCCGAAGACCACGGCCTCGGCTGACAGCAGCATCACAAGGCCCGCCAGCAGATGCGTGCGGAACATGCATCCGCGCCGGATCGGCAGGGAGGCGGCCAGTCCCGCGCCGCGCGGCGTGTACAGATAGCCGAACATGGCGGCGGCTGCGAGCAGGCCCGCGCAAAACGCTGTCAGCGGCAGCAGCATCTGCGTCTCGGAGAGAATGACGTTCGAGAGATAGCTGATCTGCTCGGTCGACACATACGGTATCGTCGAGCGCGCGTTGAGCAGCACACCCGGCAGCATGATAAACAGGATCACGCCGTAGATGACCCACAGCGGCCACCAGCGCGACAGGCACTTGCGAAACTCCGTTCCGTTACAGAAGGATGTCTTTGACGGCATAGTCCGCACCTCCCAGTTCATAAATAAAGATCTCTTCGAGCGTCAGCGGCACCACGTCGAGGTACTGCGGCTGCGCGGTAGACAGGCGGTTCGTGACCTCGGCGGCGTCGCCGTGCACGATCAGCGTGTACAGGTGACCCTGACTGCTCTGGTGCAGGATGTCGAGCCCCTCGGGCAGCTTCGCCTCGTCCGGCAGGGCGACGAGCACCTTGACGATGTTGGCCTGCAGCTCCGTGAGCGGGTGCTCGAGCAGGACCTTGCCGCCGTTCATGATGCCCACGTGGTCGCACACGTCCTCGAGCTCGCGCAGGTTGTGCGACGAGATGAGCACGGTCGTGCCGTTTTCGGCCACGTCGGCCAGCACGAGGTTCCAGACCTGGCGGCGCATGACGGGGTCGAGCCCGTCGACCGGCTCGTCGAGGATGAGCACGTCCGGCCGCAGGCTCATCGCCAGCCAGAACGCGGCCTGCTTCTGCATGCCCTTGGACAGGCGGCGGATCTGCCGCTTCGGATCAAGCTGAAACACCTCGCCGAGCTTCTGATAGCGCTCGGCGTCAAACTTCGGGTAGATGCCGCGGTAGTAGCGCATCATGTCCGGGATCGTCGCCTGCGGGAAATAGAACACGTCGTCCGGGATGTAGGCGATGCGCGCCTTGACGGCCGGGTTTTCGTACACGGGCTGGCCGTCGATGTCGATCGCGCCGCTGTCCGGGCGGTAGATGCCCGTCAGGTGGCGGATGAGCGTGGACTTGCCCGCGCCGTTCGGCCCGACGAGGCCGTACACCGCGCCGCGCGGCACGGTCATGGTCACGCCGTCGAGCGCGCGGAAGCCGTCAAACGTTTTGACGACGTCTTTGACTTCAATCATGGTTCGTTCCTCCTTCGGGAATGCGGCGGCGCAGCTCCTCACTGCGCATGCCGAGGTACAGCAGCTCCTGCACGGCCGCGTCGAACTGCTGCAGCAGGGCGACCTGCCGCGCGGGATCGTCCGGGATCTGGGCGCAGACGTAGCTGCCGCGTCCGGCGACGGAGCAGATGTAGCCCTCCGTCTCCAGCTCGCGGTAGGCGCGCTGGATCGTGTTCGGGTTGATGGTCAGCTGCGTGGAGAGCTCGCGCACCGAGGGCAGCTTTTCGCCCAGCGGCAGCGTGCCGGACACGATCAGCCGGCGCAGCCCGTCGCGCACCTGTTCGTAGATCGGCCGGGAATCGCGGTAATTGATCGAGATCGTAGTGCAACACCAACTTTCTGTAGCGTATTAACTGTATTAACCGTGTTGGTACAGTTAAACTACCACATGCCGGCGCATCTGTCAAGGGGTAAGATGGATTTCGGCAGAAAAAGTTCCCGGACACAATGAGCGTCCGGGAACGGCACTTATCTTATTTCTGCCCCTCGCGGCTTTCGAGATAGACCATGAGCGTCGCAATGTCGGCGGGGGAGACGCCGGAGATGCGGCTGGCCTGGCCAAGGCTCGCGGGGCGGATGTCGCTGAGCTTCTGCCGTGCCTCGAGCCGCAGGCAGGACACCTGCCGGTAGTCGAGATCCGGCGGCAGCAGCCGCTCTTCGAGCCGGGTGAACTCCGCCACCTGCCGCAGCTGGCGCTGGATGTAGCCCGCGTACTTGAGCCGGATCTCCGCCTGCTCGGTCACGACGCGCGGCAGCTCCGGCCGCGCGGGGTCGAACGGCGCGAGGTCGGCATATGTGATCTGCGGCCGGCGCAGGAGGTCGGCCAGGCTCACGCCCGAGCTCGTCGGCGCGGTGCCGTGCGCGGTGAGCATCGCGGCGAGGGCGTCCGACGGGGCGAGGTGCGTTTTCTCCAGCCGGGCGCACTCGGCGTCCACCAGCCGGTATTTTTGCTGCACGGCGGCAAAGCGCTCGTCCGATACCAGCCCGATCCGGTGGCCGATGGCGCTCAGGCGCTCGTCGGCGTTGTCCTGCCGGTGCAGCAGGCGGTACTCCGAGCGGGAGGTCATGATGCGGTACGGTTCGTTCGTGCCCTTGGTCACGAGGTCGTCCACGAGCGTGCCGATGTACCCGTCCGAGCGGCGGAGGATCATGGGCTCACGCCCCAGCAGCTTCAGCGCCGCGTTCACGCCCGCGACGAAGCCCTGCACGGCCGCCTCCTCGTAGCCGGACGAACCGTTGAACTGCCCCGCGCCGTAGAGGCCGGGCACTTTCTTGGCCTCGAGCGTCGGCAGCAGCTCCGTCGGGTCTACGCAGTCATATTCGATCGCGTAGGCGCAGCGGGTCATCTCCGCGTGCTCGAGTCCCGGCAGCGTGTGCAGCATTGCGACCTGCACGTCCTCCGGCAGGGAGGAGGAGAAGCCCTGGATGTAGAGCTCTTCCGTGTCCAGCCCCATCGGCTCGATGAACAGCTGGTGCCGCGGCTTGTCGGGAAAGGTCATGATCTTCGTCTCGATGGACGGGCAGTAGCGCGGGCCGACGCCCTCGATCACGCCGGAGTAGATGGGGCTGCGGTCGAGGTTCGCGCGGATGATGGCGTGCGTGCGCTCATTGGTATAGGTCAGGTAGCACACGGCCTTGTTCTCGACCGGGTGCGTGGTGGAAAACGAGAACGGCTCGATCTCCGCGTCGCCCGGCTGCAGCTCCATGCGCGAGAAGTCCACCGTGCGCGCGTTCACGCGCGGCGGCGTGCCGGTCTTAAAGCGGCGCATGCGCAGCCCCAGCGCCTTGCAGCACTCGGCCAGCGGGCCGGCGGCCGCCAGCCCGTCCGGCCCGGAGTCGCGCAGCACGTCGCCCACGATCGTGCGCCCGTGCAGATACGTGCCCGTCGCCAACACGGCGGCGCGGCAGCGGTACACGGCGCCGTTTGCCGTCACGACGGCACTGACGCGACCGCCCTCCGTCTCGACGGCCACGACCTCCGCCTGCTTGACGCGCAGGTTCGGCTGCAGCTCGAGTGTGTGCTTCATCACGGCCTGATACTTCCGCCGGTCGGCCTGCGCGCGCAGCGAGTGCACGGCCGGCCCTTTGCCGCGGTTGAGCATCCGGTACTGGATGCAGGCCCGATCGGCTGCACGCGCCATCTCGCCGCCGAGCGCATCGAGCTCGCGCACGAGGTGGCCCTTACCCGTGCCGCCGATGGCGGGGTTGCAGGGCATATTGCCGATGGCGTCCATATTGATGGTAAAGCAGACGGTGTCCAGTCCCAGCCGCGCGGCGGCCAGCGCGGCCTCAATGCCCGCGTGGCCAGCGCCGACGACGGCGACGTCACAGCTTCCGGCGTCATAACGCATGACGAGATCCCTCCGGATTCATATTAGAATAACAACAAAACTTTATTTTACCCGTTTCGCGCCCCGAATGCAAGAGCGGCGGGGCATGCGCGGGGGCAAAAACGGTTGTGCAGCATCCGCACAACAAAATTTGAAAAAGGTCTTGCTTTATCGTGCTAATGTGGTAATATAACAGCGTGCTAACAAGCAAAACAAAATTTTGAGAATATGACGAAGGAGAACCGACATGAAAAAGATGACGAAAGTGATCTCGCTGGCGCTCGCGCTGGTGATGTGCCTGGCGCTGTGCGCCTGCGGCAGCAAGACGGACGACGGCAACACCGCTGCCGACGGAAAGAGAACCTTTATTATGGGCGTCGATCCGGAATACCCGCCGTTCAGCTATCTGGGCGACGACGGCAAGTACACCGGCTTTGACGTGGAGATCGCTCAGGCCGCCTGCGATCTGCTCGGCTGGGACCTGCAGGTCTTTGGTGTGAACTGGGATCAGAAGCTGGTGCAGCTCGATGCCAAAGAGTGCGACTGTGTCTGGTCCGGCATGACCATCCTCGACAGCATGAAGGATGCCGGCTATGTGCTCTCCAAGCCCTACTACGATAACACGCAGGTCATCATGGTCAAGGAAGGCAGCGACATCAAGTCCTCCGCGGATCTGGCCGGCAAGAACGTGGCCGTGCAGCTGGGCACCTCCGGCGAGTCCCTCCTGTCCGAGGGCGGCGACCTTGAGAGCCTGGCCAAGACCTTCGGCAAGCTCACGACCTGTGACAGCTTCCTCAAGTGCTTCACCGAGCTGGGCGGCGGCGCCGTGGACGCCGTGATCGTCGACAAGCCCGTGGCGACTTCTTATGCGCAGGAAAACGCCGGCTTCACCATCCTCGACGAGGAGCTGGGCGCCGAGCAGTACGGCATTGCCTTCCGCTCCGGCGATCAGGAGCTGTGCGACGCCATCGAGGGTGCGGTGCAGCAGCTGGTCGAAAACGGGACCTATGCGAAGATCGCTGCGAAGTATCCCGACATCGTCAACAACCTGACCTATCTGAACAAGTAAGCACGACAGAAATTCCATCACGTCTCCCGGAGGCTTTTGCGGCCGCCGGGAGCGTGTGCGTAACAGTGAGGATCCTTTATGACTTTACTTACGATGATCATGAAAATGAGCGAGGGCCTCGGCAAGACCTGCGCCATTTTCTTTCTGACGATCCTGTTCTCGCTCCCGCTGGGCATGCTCATCACGCTGCTGCGTATGAGCAAAAACAAGGTCGTTTCCAGCGTGACCCGTTTTGTGATCGCGGTTTTGCGCGGCACGCCGCTGATGCTGCAGCTGCTCGCCGTGACCTATGGCCCGTACTACCTCTTTGGTACGGCCGTCGCCAAGAACAAGCTCATCCCCGTCGTCATCGCCTTTGCCATCAACTACGCGGCCTATTTTGCCGAGATCTACCGCGGCGGCATTGAGTCCATCCCCGTGGGGCAGTATGAGGCGGCGAACGTCCTGGGCTACACCAGGGCGCAGACCTTCCTGCGCATCATTCTGCCGCAGGTCGTCAAGCGCATCATGCCCAGCATCACCAACGAGGTCGTCACGCTCGTCAAGGACACGTCCATGGCCTTCACCGTCTCCTATCAGGAGATGTTCACCATCGGCAAGCAGATTGCAAACTCCCAGACCAGCTTCATGCCGTTCCTTGTGGCGGGCGTGTTCTACTTCGTGTTCAATGCCATCGTTGATTTTGTCATGGGCAAGATCGAAAAGCGCATGGACTACTACAAATAAGGAGGTGCCGTCATGAGCGTATTGGAACTCAATCACGTCAAAAAGTCGTTTAATAACGGGACGCTGCACGTCCTCAAGGACATCAGCCTGAGCGTCGAAAAGGGCGAGGTCGTGGCCATCATCGGCCCGAGCGGCAGCGGCAAATCCACGCTGCTGCGCTGCGCCACGCTGCTCGAGCGCATCGACTCCGGCGAGGTCTGCTTTGACGGGCACTACGCCGCGCGCACGGGCGACGACGGCGCCGCCGTCTACGCCGACAAGGCGGAGCTCAAGCAGATCCGCAACTATTTCGGCCTCGTTTTTCAGCAGTTCAATCTCTTCCCGCACTACTCTGTACTCAAAAACGTTATGGACGCGCCCATCTGCGTGCAGAAGCGCGACCGCGCGGAGGTCGAGGCGTCCGCGCGCAAGACGCTCGAGAAGATGGGCCTCGGCGACAAGGCCGACGCCTATCCGTGCCAGCTCTCCGGCGGCCAGCAGCAGCGCGTGGCCATCGCCCGCGCGCTGGAGATGAACCCCGAGATCCTGTTTTTCGACGAGCCGACCTCCGCGCTCGACCCCGAGCTCACGGGCGAGGTGCTCAAGGTCATCCGCGCGCTCGCCGAGGAGCACATGACCATGGTCATCGTCACGCACGAGATGGCCTTTGCCCGCGCCGTGGCTGATAAGGTCATTTTCATGGACGGCGGCGTCATCGTCGAGCAGGGCGCGCCCGAGGCGGTCTTCGGCGATACGCAGCAGGAGCGCACGAAGCAGTTCCTCGCGCGCTACAATGAGCGGCCGTGACAAAAATGTAAGAGAAAATTCAGCTTTTCCCTCTTGCACCGCCGTGCAAGATTCGGTATGATAAAAAGCGCATCGGGTTCCGGTGCGCTTTTTTGATTTTTCATTTGGGAGGGCTTCCCTTGAAGCATACAAAACGGATTGCGGCGCTGCTGCTTGCGCTCGCGCTGTGTTTTTCCTGCGCAGCGTGCAGCAAGACGGTCGGCAGCTACCGCGTGGTCAAGACGCTCGGCACGGAGCAGTTTCGCATCGGCTTTCGGGACGGGGATCAGGCGGCGGTGTATGTCAATGCCGCGCTCAAGGTCCTCGCGGCCGACGGGACGATCCACAGCCTCGCGCTCAAGTGGTTCGGCACGGACAACACGACCTTTGACAGCGATGCCAATGCGCTCGACGCGCTCGGCGACATTCCGCAGCGCACGTTCATCATGGGCCTGAACGAGGAGCGCTTTCCCATGAGCTACGCCGACGGCGACGGTTACAGTGGCTTTGACGTCGAGCTCGCGCAGGCGGTCTGCGCCCGCCTCGGCTGGACGCTGCAGTATCAGCCGATCTCGAACCAGAACGCCTATGTCGAGCTCTCAAGCGGCAATGTCGACTGTGCCTGGGGCGGCATGGTGCTCGACCAGACCGACAGCAAGGACAGCAAGAACAAGAAAAAGCAGAAGATGACGCTCACCGCGCCGTATCTCGAAAATGAGCTACAGCTCATCGTGCGCGGCGACTCGAAATACCGCACGGCCGGCAGCCTCAAGGGCACGACCGTCCTGCTCGGCACGGACGAGACGTACATGACCGCCCTCTCGGCCGACGAGAAGCTCATGAAAGCCTTCGGCGCGGCTCAGCGCGTCACCGGCGGGTCGAAGGCCTGCTTCGAGGCGCTCTCGGCCGGAGACTGCGCCGCCATCGTGGCCGACAGTACGGCGCTCGCTTATTATACGCACTGACCGTCTGGCCGCCCGCGCGGGGCTCTGCGCGGGCGGCTTTTTGTGCGGCGGGGTGCGCTTTTTCGCCGCGATCCGCAAAAAGAGCTCCCGCTTTCGCGTCAACTGTGCTATACTGGCTATGTCCGCGCCTGCCAGACCGGCGGAAATTTTTTACTCGCGCGGGCAGAAACACAGGTACGCCTATGTCGAACAGCAACAATAAATATAAAACCCTCGTGTCCAACACCATGCTCATCAGCCTCGGCACCTTCGGCAGCAAGCTGCTGGTGTTTTTCATGGTGCGCTTTTACACGAGCTATCTCACCCCCGCGGACTACGGCACCGCCGACCTCATCACGCAGACGGCCAATCTGCTCTTCCCGCTCATCAGCCTCGGCATCACGGACGGCGTGTTCCGCTTCGCCGTGGACCACACCGAGCAGCGGCGCAACATTTTCTCCGTCGGCGTGTATACGATCCTGGCGGGCGCTGTGCTACTCGTGGCCATTTTGCCGCTGCTGGGGCTCTTCCCGCAGTTTGACGGGTTCCTCTGGCTGATCGCGCTCTACACGATGTGCTCGTGCTTCCACTCGCTGTGCGCGCAGTTTGTGCGCGCCGAGGGGCACACGGCGCTCTTCGCCGTGCAGGGCATGATCAATACCGTGCTCGTCATCGGACTGAATGTGTTCTTCCTCGTTGGCCTGCGCATGGGCATCACGGGCTATGTGCTCTCCGTCGCGCTGGCGGATCTGGCGTGCACGCTGCTTTTGTTCGTGCGCGAGCGGCTCTGGCGTCAGCTCATGCTCTGCCCGGGCTGGGCGGCCGCGCGCGAGATGCTGGCCTACAGCATCCCCATGATCCCGACGACGGTGTTCTGGTGGATCACGAGCGTGTCCGACCGCTACATGGTCACGGCCTACCTCGGCGTGGACGCCAACGGTATTTACGCCGTGTCGTACAAGATGCCGACGATCCTGTCGCTCGTGTCGAGCATTTTCATGGAGGCGTGGCAGTTTTCCGCCGTGTCCGAGGCGCAGGGCAGCCGGCGCGAGCACATCCGCTTCTTCTCGAAGGTCTGGTGCTCGTTCCAGTCGGTGATGTTCCTCGCCGGCGCGTGCATCATCGCCTTCGCCGTTCCGGAGATCCACGTGCTCACGACCGAGCAGTATTACGGCGCGTGGCTGTATGTGCCGGTGCTCGGCATGGCCATGGTCTTTTCCGCGTTCGTGAGCTATCTCGGCAGCGTCTACATGGTCGAAAAGTGCAGCAAGCGCACGTTCGTCACGTCCATGATCGGCGCGCTGCTCAATATCGCGCTCAACTTCCTGCTCATCCCGTCGAAGCTCGGCGTGCAGGGCGCGGCCATTGCCACGTGCGTGAGCTATTTTGTCGTGTTTGTCATCCGGGCGGTGGATGCGCGCAAGTTCATCCCGTTCCGGTTTTACGTTGTCGGCGTCACGGAAAACTGCATCCTGCTGACGGTGCAGACGCTCTTCATCGTCCTGCAGCTTCCGGGCTGGAAGATCGCGCAGGCAGTGTGCATTTTGCTGCTGCTCCTGCTCAACCGCAAGCCGCTTCTGGACGGCGCGGGCAAGATCGTCCGCTTCCGCCGTTGACGCAACTTTTTGGAGGATTTGTGATTTGAAGATTTGGAACAGCCTGTTTGGAAAGATCATCCTGACCTTCCTCATCTCCATGGTGCCGGTGCTCGAGCTGCGCGGCGCGATCCCGATCGGTGTGGCGCACGGCCTGGATTACCGCATCGCCATCGCGGTGTCCATCCTCGGCAACCTCGTGCCGGTGCCGTTCATCGTGCTCTTCATCCGCAAGATTTTTGCCTGGCTGCGCACGAAGAGCGAGCGGCTCAACGGCTTTGTCACGCGCATGGAGCAGCGCGCGCTCAAAAAGTCGGACACCGTGCGCCGTGCGCGCTTCTGGGGCCTGTTCATTTTTGTGGCCATTCCGCTGCCGGGCACCGGCGCGTGGACGGGCTCGCTCATCGCGGCCATGTTGGAGATGCGCGTCAAGGAGGCCTTCCCGCCGATTGCGCTCGGCGTCGTCACGGCCGGCATCATCGTCGCCGTCGTGACGTATGGCGCGGCGTCGCTGCTGTTTTGATCGCATCAAAAATAGAACAACACCCGCTGTCCGACCGGACAGCGGGTGTTGTTTTTTGTGTCTGTTACTCGGCGAACGCCTTTTCCAGCGCCTCGAGCTCCTCGCGCAGCTCGTGCGGCAGCTTGTCGCCGAACTGCTCGAAGTATTCGCGGATGCCCGCGCAGTTTTCGCGCCAGCTCTTCGCGTCGAGCGTCAGCAGCTCCTTGAGCGTCTCGACCGTCACGCCGCTGCCGTCGAGGTCAATGTCCTCGGGCTTCGGCTCGTAGCCGATGACCGTCTCGTCCGCGCCCACCTCGTCGAAGCAGCGCTTGAGGATCCACTCGAGCACGCGCAGGTTGTCGCCGAAGCCCGGCCACAGGAAGCGGCCGTTGTCGTCCGTGCGGAACCAGTTGACGTTGAAGATCTTCGGTGCGTTCGGCAGCTTCTCGCCCATGTCGAGCCAGTGCTGCCAGTAGTCGGCCATGTTGTAGCCGCAGAACGGGCGCATGGCCATCGGGTCGCGGCGCACGACGCCGACAGCGCCGGTCGCGGCGGCCGTCGTCTCGGACGCCATCGTTGCGCCGACGAACACACCGTGCGCCCAGTCGCGGGACTGGTAGACCAGCGGGGCGGTCTTTGCGCGGCGGCCGCCGAAGATGATCGCGCTGATCGGCACGCCTGTGCCCTTGAAAAACTCCTCGCTGATGCACGGGCAGTTCTCCGCCGGAGCGGTGAAGCGGCTGTTCGGGTGCGCGCCGCGTGTGCCGTCGCTGCCGTCCCACACTTCGCCCTTCCAGTTGCGCAGGTGGCCCTTGGGCGGCTGCTTGGTCATGCCCTCCCACCAGACGGTCATGTCGTCCTCGTTGAGCACGACGTTCGTGAAGATGGTGTTTTTGCTCGTGGAGGCGAGCGCGTTCGGGTTAGATCTCTCGCTCGTGCCGGGGGCAACGCCGAAGAAGCCGTTTTCAGGGTTCACGGCCCAGAGGCGGCCGTCCGGGCCGACGCGCAGCCAGGCGATGTCGTCGCCGACGGTCCAGCACTTCCAGCCGTTTTTGCGGTAGCCCTCGGGCGGGATGAGCATGGCGAGGTTCGTCTTGCCGCACGCAGACGGGAACGCGCCCGTCACATAGCGCACTTCGCCTTTGGGGTTCTGGATGCCGAGGATGAGCATGTGCTCTGCCAGCCACCCCTCGCGGCGGCCGAGCACGGAGGCGATGCGCAGCGAGAAGCACTTTTTGCCCTGCAGCACATTGCCGCCGTAGTTGGAGTTGACGGAGATGATCTTGTTCTCCTCCGGGAAGTGGACGATGTAGCGGTTCTCGGGATCGAGCGTGACCTTGGAGTGCACGCCGAGGATGACGTCGCTGCTGTCGCCGAGCGCGTCGAGCACCTTCGTGCCGATGCGCGTCATGATGGCCATGTTCAGCACGACGTAGATCGAGTCCGTGACCTCGATGCCGTACTTGGCAAACGGGGAGCCGATCACGCCCATCGAGTAGGGGATGACGTACATCGTGCGGCCAGCCATGGCGCAGCGCAAAATCTCGTGCAGCTTGGCCTTCATCTCGTTCGGATCCATCCAGTTGTTCGTGGGGCCGGCCTCTTCGCGGGTCCTGGAGCAGATAAATGTCCGGCCCTCGACACGCGCTACGTCGTTGACGTCGCTGCGGTTGAGATAGCAGCCGGGCAGCTTTTCTTCATTGAGTTTGATGAGCTCGCCGGTTTCCACGGCGATCTTGCGCAGGGATTCGAGCTGGGCCTCCGAGCCGTCGATCCAGACGATCTCTTTCGGGGTCGTGAGTTCGGCAGTTTTCTGCACCAGCTCCAGTACGGACGGGTTTTGCGTCAGTTCCATGTTGTGAGGTTCTCCTTTTTGACTAAAATTTCTCGACCTTAATCCGTATCTATACTACATTTCTCTGAAAACACCTTACACCATCCCGCCGCGCCTGTAAACCCCAAAACGGAAACTTTTCCTGTGAACCTTTTCACACAGGCGCATTTGTGCTACAATGCGCGCAGACATCTCTGACCCGAGGAGGGGAGCGAAATGTGGAAAACCATTGTGCCGGCGGCGGCGGTGCTGGCAGCCGAGGCGGTTATCCGCCGGAAGATCAACGCCCTGCCGGCAGAGACCTTCCCGCTGCGCATCGGGCAGCGCGTGCAGCTGCGCCGGGCGCATAACCGCGGCCTGCTGTGCAGCAAGTTTGCACGAAAGCCGCGAGCGGCCGCCGCGCTGCAGACTGCGTCCGCCGCAGCGCTCGCGGCGGTGGCGGCCGTGTGCGCCTGCCGCCGGGGCGGCACGGCGCTGCAGATCGGCATGGGCCTGATGCTCGGCGGCGCGCTGGCCAATCTCATCGAGCGCTGGGCGCGCGGGTCGGTCACGGACTATGTGTACCTGCCGCGGGCGGTCATCCCGTTTTTCCGGCGCATCATCTGGAACGCGGCCGACCTGAGCATCCTGACCGGCTGCACCACAGCAGTGATCGCACTGCTGTGCGAAGAATTGTGATTATGTGAACCGAATTATGTAAACTGTTTGGATACAAAAGCAAATCATTTTTTACAGAAAACGCTTTGTAGTGCACAGTGACAGGATAGGTAAGTTGTTGTTTCGCAAAGGCATTTCTAATATTATGTAAATTAGAATTATGTAAACTATTAAGCATGAAGACAAGGACGCCTGATCGAAAATGAAGCTATCTATTATTCTGCGCTTTGCGCAGAATAATAGATAGCCCCTTGCTCCAACCTCGGAACAAGGGGCTATCCTGCCGTGTTCGGTTCCATCACCCGAACCTCCTTTTTGTTTCGTTTTCCCGCCGTGTGCAGAGGCCTTTGCGCTGCACGCGGACTCCGACCGCTGTGAAGGGAAATGCGTATGCAAGATTCCGCACCACTGCGTGCCGACTCCGGAGTCACAGAACCCTGTCTGCTTCCGGACGATTCAGTACATCGGACTCACCTCCGTCGATTCCGCTGAACCTGTATTCTAAAGGCGCTGCCCCTCGTGAGGGGCTGCTGCTCTCCTCTGGTTCTGCCTACAGTATAGCAGTTCGTTTTCTTTTTGTCAATGATTTAATAAACAAAAATCAGGCAGAATGTTCGGCAAAAACGCCGAATTTTCCTGCCTCGCGCCAACGCCCCCCCTGCAACGCGGGGCGCTGGCAGATCCTCTGCGGCGGCGCGCAAAAGGAAAACCGCCGTGCGTGTCCGTCGGCGCACAGCGGCAGCAGCTTCGGTTCAGCGGTCGCTCGGAGCGGCGCTCTGACCGCCGAAGATCCAGTCGTCCAGGTCCTGGCCCATGTGTTTTCACCTCCCGTTGAATTCGCATATGGCCATTCTATGCGCTGCGGTGCGAAAAAATGCACGAACCCGCGCCGTGGAAATAGAAAGAACTTGAAACCATCGGCCGATTGCGCTATAATCTATGCATATTTTCCGTAATCGGAGCCTGTCTCCGCGGGCAACACTATTTTCAAAGGATAAGGTGAATCACGAATGAGTGCATCCCAGGACAAAAAGCGCCGCACAGACGAGCGTGCGCTGGGTACGGAGCGCCGCCAGGTCGCCTCGCAGAAGGAAGCCAAAGAGCGCAAGCAAAGCAAGATCAAGTGGACGGTCGGCTCGATCATCGTCGTGCTGCTCGTTGCCGCCATCCTGATCGGCAACTCCAGTCTCTTTTACACCGCGCGCCCCGCGCTGCAGGTCGGCGATGTGAAGTATTCCTCGGCGGAGGTCAATTATGCCTACCGCTCCGCCTACCTCACGTTCTGCAACCAGTACGGCAGCTATCTGAGCTACGTTGGCCTCGACACCAGCAAGGCGCTCGATGAGCAGGAGTGCCGCATCAGCGATGATTTCGACACCTGGGACGATTATTTCAAGGATGCTGCCGAAAAGAATCTGGTGCAGGTCACGGCGCTGTGCGATGCCGCGCAGAAGGCCGGCGTCACGCTCGACGAGGACGATCAGCATGAGATCGACGAGCAGTTTTCCTACCTCGAGCTCACTGCCAAGCAGTATAAGTACAACTCCGTCAGCAAGTATCTGCAGGCGGCCTATGGCAACGGCGTGACCAAAAAGGTCGTGCGCCATATGCTCGAGCTCAGCGAGCTCGCCACGAAGTACTCGCAGCAGCAGTATGACAGCTACACCTATACGCCCGAGGAGATCGCGGCCAGCTACGTCGAGAATAAGAACAGCTGCGATACATTCAACTATCAGTACTATTTCGTCCAGGCGGATACCGAGGACAGCACTGACGACGACGGCAACGCAACCTCCAAGACCACGGACGCCACAATGGCGGCTGCCAAGGCCACGGCCGACAAGATCGCCGCCGCCACGCATGATGCGGAGAGCTTCACTGCCGCCGTTACGGCCAATGTTCCCGCCAAGACGTCCGAGGACGGCACGAGCACCGCGCCGAGCGTCACGGACAACGCCAATACCAAGGGCTCGAACTTCAGCTCCGCCGTGTACGCCGACTGGCTCTACAGCGCCGACCGCACTGCCAACGACGTGACCGTCGTGGAGCAGGAAAACAGCGGCTACTACGTCGTGCTCTTCGAGAGCCGCGATGATAATGCCTACAACACCGTCAACGTCCGCCACATCCTCATCAAGGCGGAGGACAGCGACGGCGACGGCACGTATTCCGACGAGGAAAAGCAGAAAGCCAAGGCCACGATCGACGATGTTTACGCCCGCTGGGAGAAGAGCGGCCAGACCGAGGACGACTTCGCGCAGCTGGCCAACTCCTTCAGCCAGGACAGCGGCTCGAACACGAAGGGCGGCCTGTACGAGAACGTCTACAAGGGCCAGATGGTGCAGGAGTTCAACGATTTCTGCTTCGATCCCGCGCGCAAGCCGGGCGATGTGGGCATCGTCTTTAACGAGAGCGATTCCTACTGCGGCTATCACCTTGTGTATTACGTCGGCCAGGGCGAGCGCTACTGCGACTACCTTGGCGATCAGGCGCTGCGCACGGATGATTTCAACGCCTGGGAGGGCACGTTCTTTGACGGCTGGACCAGCACCGAGCTCAAGGGCATGAAGTACGTCGGATAAATCAGACACGCGAAAGATATGCGACAGAGCCGCCCGACGGGCGGCTCTGCGTCTATCTGAAAGCGCGGCTGCTCCATGTCGACAGAGCAGCAGGGGAGCTCGAGGGGGCGAAGTGCCCGCCTCGAATGAGATTTCATGCATCCGGCATTTTTGCCGTGCAAAATGCCGGATGGCGACGGCTTGCGCTCTGAGCAAGCCGGGCGCCGCCCAACGGGCGGCTCTGCGTCTATCTGAAAGCAGGGCTTCAACGTTTCCATGTTTCCACGGAGGGATCACCATGATCAAGACAAAAACGCAGCGCTATGACACGACCGTGCTCGACGCGCGCGCCCTTGCCGACGCGCTCGAGATCGAGGAGAAGGCTGGCTGGGAGGTCGCGGAGGCGGGCTATGACGGCACGGACTTCGTTGTGACCTTCGAGCGGGAGGACGCGCGATGACCGAGCAGACCATCCGCACGCAGATGCTCCTCGGCGAGGCCGCGCTCGCGCGCCTGCGCAGCAGCCGCGTCGCCGTGCTCGGCCTCGGCGGCGTGGGCAGCTGGTGCGCCGAGGCGCTGGCCCGCGCCGGCGTCGGCGCGCTCACGCTCGTGGACGAGGACACCGTCAGCGAGAGTAACCTCAACCGCCAGTGCTGCGCGCTGCACTCCACGATCGGCCAGCCGAAGGCGGCCGTCATGGCCGCGCGCGTGCACGATATTGACCCCAGCATCGCCGTCGACGCGCGCGCCGAGCGCTACGAGGCGGCGACGCGGGAGTGGTTTTTCGACACGGAGTATGATTATATTGCCGACTGCATCGATCTCGTGTCGTGCAAGGTGGATCTGATCCGCACTGCGCACGCGCGCGGCATCCCGATCGTGTCGGCGCTCGGCACCGGCAACAAGATGGACGCGAGCCGGTTTGAACTCTGCGACATCAGTCAGACGAGCGGCTGCCCGTTCGCGCGCGTCATGCGCCGCGAGCTGCGCAGCGCCGGCATCACGCACCACGCGGTCGTGTTCAGCCCCGAGCCCGCCATGACGCCCGAGGCGCTGTGCGCCCCGCCGCCGGGCCGCCGGAGCGTGCCCGGCTCGCTGCCGTGGGTGCCGGCCAGCGCGGGACTGCTGCTGGCGCAGAAGATCGTGCTCGATCTGTGCGCCGCGCCGGAGGAGCGGGCATGAAGCCCGTCTGGATCGTGCTGCTGTGCCTGCTGGGCGCGGCGGTGCTGGCGGCGCTGGTATGGCTGCTCGTGTGGTACATTGAGCAGCGCGTGCTGGCAAAGTCGCTCGGCCGTGCGTCGGAGGGCGCGGACGCGCAGGCCGCGTGGGAGCAGCACATCCTGCGCAAGCAGGACTGGACGGCCGACTCCGAGCCGGGCAGGGCGGCGCTCGCGCGCGTGCGCGCCGGCGTCGCTGCCATGCAGGAGCAGCCGCACGAGGATGTGTTTCTCCCCGCGCTCGATGGCGCGCGCCTGCACGCGCGGCTCTACCGCGTGCCCCACGCCCACGCCACGGTCATCCTCTGCCACGGCTACCACAGCCACGCCGAGCATGATTTTTCCGCCCAGTTCCCGGCGCTGTATGCCTCCGGCGGCTGCAACCTGCTGCTCATCGACGAGCGCGCGCACGGCCTGAGCGAGGGCAAGTGCCTCACGTTCGGCCAGCTCGAGCGCTACGACATCGCCCAGTGGGTGCACTGGGTGCGCGAGCACTCGCGCGTGCAGCGGCCCATCGCGCTCTACGGTGTATCGATGGGCGCGGCGTCGGTGCTGCTGGCGGCGCAGCTACCGGAGCTGAGGGGCGAGATCGCCTGCGTCATAGCCGACTGCGGCTATTCCAGCTTCGAGCTGGAGGTCACGGACGCCGTGTGCCACGGTACAAATGCGCCGCGCTGGCTGCAAAAGCCGCTCGCGCGCGCCTGCGTGCGCATCCTGCGCCGCAGCGGGCTGGACTTCGCCGCCGTCGATACCACGCCCGGTATGGCGGCGCTCGATCTGCCCATCCTGTTTTTCCACGGCGACGCGGACACTTTCGTCCCCCTGCACCACAGCGAGCGCAACCTCGCCGCCTGCAGGCGGCCGCAGCGGCTCGTCGTCATCCCCGGCGCGGAGCACGCCATGTCCGCGCAGGTCGACCCCGAGCGCTACCGGCATGAGCTGCTGACCTTCCTGTGGCGCAACACGAACTATCTCTGGGACGAGCGCAACAAGCCGCTGAAATGAGCCGGCCGGCCGAGCCGGAGCCCCCAAGCATCCAAAAGCAGAGTCTGGAAAAGAGCACCGTCCGGTGCTCTTTTTTACGCCGCGAAATCTTGAATATTTGACGATTAGTAAAATATACCTGACATTATGAATGGCAAACGATACACTTCGCTTGCATGAAAAAGGAGGCTTGGCTATGCACAACATGACTGGACTTTTGGGAGCTGCCGTCGGTGTGGCCATTGCGGCCGTCATTTGGGCCGTAGTGGTCTCCCTGCGCAAGAAGCGGAGCGGCGACGCGCCGCAGTTTGACGAGCGGCAGCTCGCCGCGCGTGCCAAGGCATACAGCAGCGCGTTTTTCACGCTGCTCGGGTATCTCGCCGTCGTGGCGCTGCTCGATTCGGTCGCCGAGGTGCGCTGGGCTGCACGCTCGACGCGCTCTTCTGGCCGGAGGCGGATTCGTGAGCAGCCCCCACTTTCGCTGAAATCTGCGTGTAAATTCGCAAAAATTTCACCACTTAGGTGCAAAAAAGCCGGATGTCTCGGACATCCGGCTTTTTGCCTTGTTTCAGTCCCGCAGCAGGGATGCGGCGGCCGTGCCGATGGCGGAAGCGTTCGGTACGGGCTTGCACACGCAGTAGCGCTGGTGCTTCTGCACGAGAAATGCCTCGAGCTCTTCGCTGACGGCCGGGCGCAGGAGCGTCGAGTAGCGAAACAGCGACCCGTCCACGGCCACGACCATCGGGCGGTAGCGGTTTTTCGCGCCGTCGGTCAGAAAGACGATGGCCGCGATGTTTGCGACGATCGCTTTCGCCGCGCGGCCGAACACGCTCTGAATGACCATGGCGGCGGTCTTGCGGTCGGCATCCGCCGCATCGCTCAGCGCTGCGATGGCGCCGCAGTCCGGGTCTGCGCCGAAGGCGTCCGCGTCGGCGGCGGTCAGCACGTCGAGCGCGCGGAGCTTGTCCGCCGTCTCGGGCGCGAACAGCCCGTCTTTTGCCGCGGCGATGAGGGCCAGGCGGCTGAGCTTGCCGAGGTAGCGGCCGCTCGTCATCTTCTCGAACCGGTACGCGCCCGGTGCGGCCGAGGCCGCGTCGAGCGCCTTGTCAAACGCGCTCTGCGGCACGTCGGTGAACGAGCCGGACTCGAGGTTGACGAGCATCTCGCCGTCAGCGTCGCGGCCGAGCTTTTCGATCGCGCGCACCGGCAGCAGGCAGCACGTGTTCGTGCCCGTGCCGTTGACGAGCCCGGCAAAACCGTTGGCGTAGTTGTTGGCGATGGTGGTTGAGCCGCTCAGGTACGTGGCGGGGGTGTCGTTGATGACCGTGATGGGCAGCTTCGTGCAGCCGCGGCGTTCGAGCTCCTCGGCCAGGTCCGCGCCCACGAGGTGATCCTCCCACCCGGTCAGCTGCACCTCTTTGGTCATGCCGAGCACCTTTGCATCCAGCTCCGGCGTGTTCTCCGCCGGGTAGCTGAAGCAGATGCCGATCTGCGTGACCCGGTCGAGCAGCGGCTCGAGCGCGTCGGCTGCCAGCCGGATGAAGTCCATCCAGTCGGCATCGCGCTCCGAGCCGGGCATGGGCAGCGTGCGCTCGTCCTCGAGGATCGGCTGGCCGAACTCGTAGTGCACGGTGGCGACGCGGAAGTTCGTGCCGCCGGCGTCGATGACGGCGACGCGCTTGCCCTCCGGGGCGGCGACGTGGCCGTGCGGCGCGAGGTAGGCCGGCAGCATCGGCAGGCCGCCCGCCTCGCCGCGCAGGCCGCGCTGCATCGCGGCGAGCAGGGCATCGGTGAGCTCCTGCGTGTCGAGCTGGTCGGGCGCGGCGCCATACTTGCGCAGGAAGGCGAGCACGCGCGCGTCGATGTGGATCGCGGGCACGGGCTCGTCCTGCTCCGGCGCGGCGAAGGGGAACGGCGCGCGCGGCGCGGCCGGGGCCTCCGGGGCGGGGGCGGGCTTGCTTTTCTTGAAAAACGGAAGCTTCATATGTGTTCTCTCTCTTTCTTACCGAAAACCCCGCGCCGGGCCCGGCGCGGGGACGGTGATGATTCGGTTGCGGGTCAGGCGTTCGGGGCGTCGCCCTTGGCGCTCTCGACCAGGCCGGCCGCCAGCGCGGCAGCGCCCTGGATCTCGGACGGGATGATGATCTTCGTCGCGCGGCCGTCCGCGGCGGCGGCAAAGGCCTCGAGACTCTTGAGCTTGATGACGGCGTCGGACGGCATGGACTCGTTGATGAGCCGGATGCCCTCGGCGGTCGCGCGCTGCACGGTCAGAATGGCCTCGGCGCGGCCCTGCGCCTCGAGGATCTGCTCCTGCTTTTTCGCGTCGGCGCGCAGGATGGCCGATTCCTTTTCGCCCTCGGCCGTGAGGATGGCGGAGCGCTTCTCGCCCTCGGCGCGCAGAATGGCCTCGCGGCGTTCGCGCTCGGCCTTCATCTGCTTTTCCATGGCGCTCTGGATCTCCTTGGGCGGGAGAATGTTCTTGAGCTCCACGCGGTTGACCTTGATGCCCCAGGGGTCGGTGGCTTCGTCGAGGATCTGGCGCATCTTGGTGTTGACGATGTCGCGGCTGGTCAGGCACTGGTCAAGCTCCAGGTCGCCGATGAGGTTGCGCAGCGTCGTGGCCGAGAGGTTCTCGATCGCAAGGATCGGCTGCTCGATGCCATAGGTGTAGAGCTTCGGGTCGGTGATCTGGTAGTAGACGACGGTGTCGATCTGCATGGTGACGTTGTCCTTCGTGATGACGGGCTGCGGCGGGAAGTCCGCGACCTGCTCTTTGAGCGACAGACGCTTGGCGACCGCCTCGATGAACGGGATCTTCAGGTGCAGGCCGACGCCCCATGTGGTCTTGTAGGCGCCGAGGCGGGTGATGACGTAAGCCTGTGCCTGCGGGACGATGCGGATGTTGCGCACGAGAATGATGAGCGCGATCAGGATGATTCCGTAGAGAACGTATGGCATGGTGATTCCTCCTTATTCTTTTGCGCCCGCGGTCACGCAGGCGGGTGTGACGATGAGCTTGACGCCCTCGATGCGCAGCACGATGGCCGCAGTCCCGGCGGGGATGGGGGCATCGGTCTGCGCGCGAGCGGTCCAGACTTTTCCGCCGACGGACACGGCGCCGCGGCCGGCCAGGTTGTCGATATCCTCCGTGACGAGGCATTCCTGCCCGATGAGCATATCGGCATTCGTGGGCTGGGTGCGGCTGTTGATATATTTTTTCACCAGCGGGCGCGTCACGGCGAAGGCCGCGATCGACACGGCGAAAAACCACACGAGCTGCAGCCACAGCGGCGCGTGGAACATGGCGGCGATGAGCGCGGCGAGCGCGCCCACGGCAAACCAGATCGTGACCAGACCAGCGGTCAGACCCTCGACGATCAGAAAGATCACGATCAGGCCGATCCAGATGGCCGGCATGGTGAATGGGATCCCGGCGATGACCATAGGCAAAACCTCCTGTTGAGAATGCGCGGCAACTGTTTGCCATAGAAATATCATATCTTATTTACAGGATAAAAGCAAGCAAAACACCCGGAATTCCGGCATATGAAATTTCCGGGCGGTTTTCCTCTTTACTTTCCTAAATAATTAGAGTAAAATAGTATCCGAAAAATCGTGTTTCAGCATCCATATATCTGATGAGAAATAAGGAGCGCATATGAATAAACAGCATAAAAAACCGCGCTGCGATGACATGTATCGTGCCATCCTGACGCTCAAGACCGTGGACGAGTGCAAGCAGTTTTTCGATGACCTGTGCACGGTCACGGAGCTGCAGGCCATGGAGCAGCGCTATCAGGTGGCGCAGTATCTCGACGCGGGCCTGATCTACAACGACATTCTGGAAAAGACCGGCGCCTCGAGCGCGACGATCAGCCGCGTCAACCGCAGCCTGCAGTACGGCACCGGCGGGTATGAGATCGTGTTCGGCCGGCTCAAGGAGCAGGCGGAAAAAGCTCCGGAGGAGCAGGCGTGAGCGCTTACGGCGCCCTTGCCGCATGGTACGATGCGCTGACCCGCGATGTGGATTATGCCGCGTTCGCGGACTTTTATGAGCAGTGTTTCCAGCAGGGGCGCGGCGCGTGCCACACCCTGCTGGATTTTTGCTGCGGCACCGGCACGCTCACGCGCCTGATGGCCGCGCGCGGGTATGAGATGATCGCAACCGACGGCTCGCCCGATATGCTCATGCAGGCGCAGGCGCACAATGCCGATCTGCCCGCGGACGCGGTGCAGCCGCTGCTGCTGTGCCAGGAGGCGGCGCAGCTCGATCTCTACGGCACGGTCGACGCAGCCTACTGCTCGCTCGACGGGATCGACTACCTGCCGCCGGAGGAGCTGCCGGAGGTGCTGCACCGGCTGCACCTGTTTGTGCGTCCGGGCGGGATGCTCATTCTGGACATCCGCGATCCGGCGTCGTTCCGCGCACTCGACGGCGGCACGTTCGTCGACGAGACGGACGATGTCCTGTGCCTCTGGCGGGCGGAGTTTGACGCGGCGGCCCAGACCATGCACTACGGCATGGATCTGTTCACGCGCGCGGGGGAACTCTGGTCGCGCGCGTCGGAGGAGCACATCGAGTATGCGCACACGCCGGAGCGGCTCGCGCAGCTGCTCACGCAGGCGGGCTTTCTGGACGTGACCGTCCGGCGCGACGGCCCGCAGGCGGATGCCGGGCGCATTTTCCTCACGGCGATGCGCAGCCTGGAATACGGCGTCTGAACTGTGCAAAAACTCCGGATGCGGCTCAATGCGGGCTGCACCTGATTCCAAGATTTCTGAGGTGAAAACAATGGATGAGATCATCCGCGCCGTCTCAAAAGACGGTTTTGTGAAAATTTCGGTCGTCACCGCGCGCGACGCGGTGCAGCGCGCCAACGCCATCCACCACTGCAGCCCGACGGCGATCGCCGCCCTCGGCCGCAGCCTGTGCGCGGCGTCGATGCTCGGCGACCTGCTCAAGGAGGAAAACGGCACGCTCACACTGCGTATCAGCGGCGGCGGGGGACTCGGCAGCATCATCGCCGTATCGGACAGCGAGGGCAATGTGCGCGGCATGGTCTCGAACCCCGCGTTCGACCTGCCCACGCGCCCGGACGGCAAGCTCGACGTCGGCGGCGCCGTCGGCAAGGACGGCATGCTCACCGTCAGCCGCGACATCGGCCTGCGTGAGCCGTATGTCGGCAGCACGGAGCTCGTCAGCGGCGAGATCGCGGAGGACTTGTCCGCCTATCTCGTCGAGAGCGAGCAGATCCCCGCGGCCTGCGGCCTCGGCGTGCTCGTCGATACCGACCACAGCGTCAAGGCGGCCGGCGGCTTTCTCGTGCAGCTCATGCCCGGCGCGCCGGAGGAGCTGGTGGCCAAGCTTGAGGACAACATTTTCATGATGGACCAGCTCACGACCATCCTCGATGAGGACGGGGCGGACGCCATCCTTCCGCAGGTCATGCGCGATCTCGAGCCCGAGACCGTCCTGCGCCACCCGATGGCCTATCGCTGCGCGTGTTCGCGTGCGCGCGTGGAGCAGGCGCTGCGCCAGTGCGGCGTGCAGGAGCTGCAGGACATGATCGCAGACGGCAAGAACACGCAGGTGCACTGCCAGTTCTGCGACGCGGAGTATGTCTTCACCCCGGCGGAGCTGCAGACGCTGCTCGATGCCGAAAACGCTGACGCCGCAGCGGATTGACTGTGTTCGGGGCGGCGCTGCCGCCCCGAAAATGTACATTTGCCGAAAAAATTACCGAAAATCCCTTGACAATTTTTTTGGCGTCTTGTATAATGAGCAAGCTGCGAAACGGGAGCATAGCTCAGCCGGGAGAGCACTTGCCTTACAAGCAAGGGGTCACAGGTTCGAGCCCTGTTGTTCCCACCAGTTTTTGAATTGCATACGCCTCTGTAGCTCAGTTGGTAGAGCAGGGGACTGAAAATCCCCGTGTCGTTGGTTCGATTCCGACCGGAGGCACCATTTTGCGGGCATAGCTCATTTGGCAGAGCGCCACCTTGCCAAGGTGGAGGTAGCGAGTTCGAATCTCGTTGCCCGCTCCATTTTTTTGGCGCCATAGCCAAGTGGTAAGGCATGGGACTGCAAATCCTTGACCCCCGGTTCAAATCCGGGTGGCGCCTCCAGAAGAAGAGACACGCGAGCGCGTGTCTCTTTTTTCGTGTCTCTTTTTCGGAGACGCCGATGGCGAAGATCGAAAACCGAGAGCGGAAGCCCAGACGTCGCGGACTGTATGTTGCTCGCGGCGATTTTTCATGCTCCGCATCCCAAAATCATCGTGCATTCATCTGCTGTACCTCCTTTCCAAACCGAGCCTGCTCCGTTGGGCTTCGATCAGCTGATTGCCGGTGTCAGCCTGGATACTGCACGGCCGCCTGCATGAAAAACTGCGCACCCGACGGTGCGCAGTTTTTAAATGTGCGGGTCAGCTCAGCACTTCTGGTGCTTTTGCAGCAGCATGGGCACGCACTCGGCGCCCGCAGCGCCGCCGAGGATGAGCACCGCGCCGAGCGCCTGCAGCGGCTGCACTATTCGCAGTCGGGCGTCAGCCGCATGATCGCGGATCTGGAGCAGGAGTGGGGTGTGACGCTGCTTGAGCGCGGCAAGGCGGGCGTGGTGCTCACGGGCGACGGCGCGAGGCTTTTGCCGCACGCGCGGGCGCTGTGCGCGGAGTATGCGCGCCTTTCGGCGGAGGTGGGCGCGCTGCCCGGCCGGGCGCATATTTCGGCCGCGACGCGCCAGTTCCTGCGCTATCTGGACCGGCGGAATGCGCCGGAAGTCCCCGCCGGCTGCACTGGATTTGACAATCAGGCGTGATTTGTGTATAATCACTACAAAATCTCTGATTTTTTGTGAAATCTGTCCTCCGGCCTCCGGAGACAGGGAGGAAAGCAACGTGACATACACTGTGGACGACACGATGAAGAAGCTGCTCGGCGCGCCGGAGGCGGTCGCGGTCCTCGAGCGGTTCTTCCCCAAGATCCTGAAGAATCCGGCCCTGCAGATGACCGCCGCCATGACGCTGCGCCAGGTGGCCGGGTTTGCCCAGTCGGGCCTGACGGCCGACTCGCTCGCGGAGATTGACGCGCAGCTGCGCGCGCTCCCGTCGTCCGATGCCTGAGCCATTTCCACGCGCCCCCGGTATCTTGCCGGGGGCCGTCTGCTGGATACCATTCTGAAAAGGACTGAGGTCATTCTATGGACAACACGTTACCGCCGCTCAAGCGCATTGCCGCCATCCACGATCTGTCCGGGCTCGGCAAGTGCTCGCTGACCGTGGCGCTGCCGGTCATCTCCGCCACGGGCGTGGAGTGCGCCTGCATTCCGACGGCCGTGCTCAGCACGCACACGGGCGAGTTCACCGGCTGGACGTTCCGCGATCTGTCGGATGATATGCTGTCCATCGCGCACCACTGGCAGCGCATCGGCGTGCGCATCGACGGCGTGTATTCCGGCTACCTTGCTTCGCCGGAGCAGGCGCAGCTGCTCGCGCAGACGCTTGACTGCATCGCCGCGCCGGATACCCTCGTCGTGATCGACCCGGTCATGGCCGACAACGGCAGCTATTATTCCAAGATCGACGACCGGATGTGTGCAGCCTTCCGCCGCCTGCTCTCGCGCGCGGACGTCATCACGCCGAACGTTACGGAGGCAGCGCTGCTGGCTGGTCTGCCGTACGAGCCCGGCACGCACAGCGACGCCTATCTCGCGCAGCTGTTTCAGGCGCTCGGCGCGCTCGGCGCCGGCATCGTGACGGTCACGGGCGTGCGCCCGCAGCCGGACGTGATCGGCAATGTCGCCTGCGACTGCCGCACGGGGGAGATGCACGTGAGCATGCGTCCGGCGCATCCCGGCGTGTTTTACGGCACGGGCGATGTGTTCGCCTCCGCCCTCGCCGCGCTGCTCGTGCGCGGCGCTCCGCTGAGCGCCGCCCTTGAAACGGCCACCGCGCTCACGGACGAGAGCATCTGCCGCTCGCTCTGGCGCGACACGCCGCGCCGCTTCGGCGTGGACTTTGAGGGCGCGCTGCCGGCGTATATCCGCCGCGTGGAAAAGATATTTGAAGCATGAAAAAGTTACAAAATTCGACCCGACGGGATCCAATCTTGATTCCGACGGGTCGATTTTTGTTACCGTTTTTCGACGCTGTTTTGCAGGAATATGTCACTGTGTGGTACACGCGGCGAGAAAAAGACGCGCGGTTGATTTCCTGACGAAGCGTCTGATTTTTTGCAGAACCGGCGCGAAAATGCTTGCATTTCCTTGAAGTTGTGGAAAAAAGTTAAGGAAAATTGCGGGAAAATTCGTTTTCGCGGTTGACATCGTGTTTTGGATATCGTATGATACAAAAGAATCCGTAATTATTTATGTTAACTTTGCGCCGTTACACGCAAAAATGACAGGGAAACACATTTTGTTACTGTTTTTTAACTTTTTGTGTAACCGGTTTTGATCGGGCGCGCAGAGGAATCCCGGGCGGGAGAGCCGTCCGATGAGGGGCTGGGGTATGAAGAAGTCGTTTATGGAGCGTCTGGCGGCGTTCATTGTGGACAAACGGCGGCTGTTTGTGGTGCTGTTTGCCGTGGCGTGCGTGCTGTCGATCTTCTCGGCGAGCAAGACGGACGTCAACAATGAGCTGACCGATTATCTGCCGGACTCCACGCAGACGCGCCAGGGGCTGGAGATCATGAACCGTGAGTTCATTACTTACGGGGATGCGAAGGTCATGGTGTCCAACGTGACGCTCGCGCAGGCGGAGGAGCTTGCCGAGATGCTGCGCGGTGTGGACGGCGTCAAGGACGTGGAATTTGAAAAGGACACACACCATTATAATAGTGCCTCGGCGCTCTTTGAGGTCACGTTTGACGGCGAGAAGCTCGACGAGATCAGCATTCAGGGCGTGAAGAACGTCCGCGCGGCGCTCAGCGGCTATGATACCTATATCACAACCGAGATCGGCAACCCGACCGGCGAGATCCTCGAGCATGAGATGCGCATCGTGCTCATCATCCTCATGTGCTCGATCTTCGTGGTGCTCCTGCTCACGAGCCGTACTTACGCGGAGGTCCCGGTGCTCATCATCACCTTTGGCGTGGCCGTCTGGGTCAACAAGGGCACGAACTACTGGTTCCATGAGGTCTCGTTTATCACCAACTCCATCGCGGCGGTGCTGCAGCTCGGTCTCGGCATCGACTACGCGATCATCATGTGCCACCACTACACGGAGGAGCGCGAGCTTTTCGCGCCCCGTGAGGCGACCATCCGTGCGCTGACGCTGGCCATTCCGGAGATCTCGGCCTCGAGCCTGACGACGATCTCGGGCCTGCTTGCGCTCTCGTTCATGAAGATCAAGATCGGCGAGGACATGAGCCTTGTGCTCATCAAGTCGATCCTGTTTCTGATGCTGACGGTGTTTTTCCTGATGCCGGCGCTCATCATGTACATGAGCCCGTGGATCGACAAGACGCACCACCGCAAGTTCCTGCCGCGCATCGACGCGCTCGGCCGCTTTGCCATCCGCAGCCGTTATGTCGTGCCGCCGATCTTTCTGGTCATCATTGTTGCGGGCTTCCTGCTGAGCAGCAAGTGCCCGTACGTGTTCGGCTACAGCACGCTCGACACCATCAAGCAAAACGACTATAAGATCGCCGAGAAGAAGATCAACGCCACCTTCGGCGAGACGAACCAGGTCGTGCTCATCTTCCCGTTCACGGACTTTGAGAGCGAGGCGAGCCTGCTCGACGATCTCAACGAGCTCAAGGGCGTCGATCACATTCAGGCGCTCGCGGGCGAGGAGGCCAAGGACGGCTACATGGTCACCGATTCGCTCACGCCGCGCAAGTTCGCCGAGCTCACGGATATCGACATCGGCGTGTCGCGCGCGCTCTACACGGCCTACTGCACGGCAAACGATGATTATACGAAGGCCCTCGGCCAGCTCGTGGATCTGAGCAATATTGACAACTGCTCCGTGCCGCTCATCGACATGTTCAAGTTCCTGTATGAACAGCGCGACATCTACCGCTCGAAGATCGATGCTGAGACCATGAACGACCTCGAGGAAATGTATGACCGCCTCATCGACGGCGAAAAGCAGCTGCATTCCGAGCATTACTCGCGCATGATCCTCTATCTCAACCTCCCGGTCGAGAGCGAGGAGACCTACGATTACCTGACGGTCATCAAGGGCGCCGTCGGCAAATACTACGACGAGTCCTATTTCGTCGGCGAGACGGCCAAGGACAAGGACTTTTCCGACGCCTTCAGCACGGACAACACGCTCATCAGCATCCTCACGGTCGTGTTCGTCATCCTCGTGCTGCTGGTGACGTTCAAGTCGGTCGCACTGCCGCTGCTGCTCATTCTCGTGATCCAGGGCAGTGTGTGGATCAACTTCTCGTTCCCGGCGCTCCTGCACAACAACCTGTATTTCCTGGCGTATCTGATCGTCAGCGCCATCATGATGGGCGCCAACATTGACTATGCCATTGTCATCTCGAGCCGCTACCTCCGGCTCAAAGAGGAGATGCCCTATAAGGAAGCCATGATCGAGGCGCTCAACCAGGCATTCCCCACGGTCGTGACCTCCGGCACGATCCTCGCCGCAGCCGGCATGTCCATCGGCTTTTTGTCCTCGGAGAACACGGTCGCGTCCATCGGCATCTGCCTGGGCCGCGGCACGCTGATCTCGATGGTGCTGGTCATGTGCGTCCTGCCGCAGATCCTGCTGCTGGGCGATTCTCTGGTTGAAAAAACATCCTTTACGATTGGCCACCACGCCGCGCCGCAGCATCTGCAGGGGGCCATGCGTGTCAATGGACACGTGCGCGGCTATATCAACGGTTACGTCGATGCGGAGATCCACGGCCGCGTGAACGGCACGGTCAGCGCTTCGATCGATATCGGAAATGTGCAGATGGAGGAGGCTCCGGCGCAGACTGTGCCGGCGGCGGATCTGCACGGTGAGGAGGGTTCCGATGAAAAGAAATAATGTGCGCCGTCTGCTTGCGCTGGTGCTCGTGGCGGCTCTGTGCCTGCTCTGCGGCGCGGCTGCCCAGCCGAACGCCACGGAGATCCACATCTACTCTGCGGACGATCTCGTGCAGCTGAGCAAAAGCTGCAAGCTCGATACATACTCGCAGGGCAAAACGGTCTATCTGGACAATGATGTGGACCTGAGCGGGTCGGACTTTGTGCCGATCCCGACCTTCGGCGGCATGTTCGAGGGGCAGGGCCACACGGTCAGCGGGCTGGAGCTCTCGGGCGATGCGTCCCATATGGGCCTGTTTCGCTATGTGCAGGCGGTCGGTACGGTCCGTGATCTGAAGATCACCGGCAACATTGACGCTGCCGGTACCCTCAACGAGATCGGCGCTGTCGTCGGCACGAACTACGGCACGATCTCCGGCTGCTCGTTCAACGGCACGATCTCCGGCGAGAACAACGTCGGCGGCATCGCGGGCACGAACGAAAGCAGCGGCATGATTTATAACTGCAAGACCGAAGGCTTTGTCGAGGGCGACCATTACGTCGGCGGCATCGTCGGGCAGAACATCGGCACGATCTCCTACTGCTCGAACACCACGGGCGTGAACATCAACGCCAGCGAGGCCGTTGACAGCGCGGAGGATCTCGACTCTCTGACGCTCCCGACTGCCTCCGACGACGAGGACGACGATGCGCCGAAGAAGGCCAACACGTCCACGGACGTCGGCGGCATCTGCGGCTTCTCGTCCGGCGTCATCATCGGCTGCACGAACTGGGGCGGCGTCGGCTTTGAGCACGTCGGTTACAACATCGGCGGCATCGTCGGCCGCCAGAGCGGCCTGGTCTCCGGCTGCACGAACTGGGGCACGGCCTCCGGCCGCAAGGACGTCGGCGGCATCTGCGGCCAGATGGAGCCGTTCATCACGCTCGATGTGGAGTCCGGTTCGATCGGTGCGATGGCCAAGGAGCTCAATACGCTCCATGATCTGATGGATACCCTGCTCAACCACACGGGCGCTGCAACGTCGTCCCTGGCCGCCACGGTCGGCGTGCTCAGCGACAGCGCGGCCCGCGCCACGGAGAGCGCGCGCTATGTGGCCGAGCGCACCACGGACTACGTGGACAACACGGTCTCGACCGTCAACGAAGTGTTCATCCGCATCAACACGGCGGAGAAAATGCTCGCTCCCGCGATCACGGAGTTTTCCACGGCGGCCGTGTCGCTCGACAAGGCGATCGACTACTTCAACAAGGGCTTTGATTATCTCGACATCGTCGATGAAATGACCGAGGCCGACAAGACGGCGTTCAAGGACGCGGCCAAGGACCTGAGCGTCTCGTCCGACCAGCTCAACGCGGCCATGGACTACTGCGCCTGGCTCATGAAGGTCATGGACAACGCCTACGGCACCGGCTCTTACGACCTGATCGCCAGCCGTCCGGACAACTGGCAGCAGATGTCCGATAAGTACGGCTATGAGTACAACCCCGACAACCTCGGCACCTATGAGTCGCAGCGTGACGCCCTGCTCAAGGGCATGGGCGACGCCGCCAAGGCGATCGGCGCGATCTCCGGCGATATCTCCACGATGACAAAGATCATCAATCTGTACTACCTCACTGAGGACTCCACCGGCCACACCCGCCTGGATTACATGAGCGCCGCGTTCAAAAATGCGTTCGACGCGCTCAAAGCTTCGAGCGGCAACTTCTCGACCGGCATGAGCTACCTCGACCAGGTCACGAAATACCTTGCCAGCAACGATCCGCTGGATCTGCCCGATATCAGCAGCGATTACCGCACCGCGATGGAGCAGATGTTTGACGATCTCGGCAGCATTTCGGCCGGCCTGTCCCGCCTGAGCGTGGAGACGGCCACCTACAGCAACCAGATCGTCGGCGACATGAAGGCGGTCAACGACCAGTTCAACGTCGTCATGATGCGCCTGTGTGATATCCTCGAGCTTGCCCTGAGCAAGGACAAGAAGGACATCATTGAGGACGTCTCGGAGGAAGAGCTCTCGAGCACGACGGACGGCAAGGTCTATAACTGCGACAACTACGGCAAGGTCGACGGCGACGTCAATGTCGGCGGCGTTGCCGGCACGATGGACATCGAATACGATTTCGACCCGGAGAGCGACTCCAACATCATCAAAGACTCCACGCTGACGGCCAAGTACTTCACCAAGTGCGTGCTGCTCGACAGCAAGAACTACGGCGACGCCACCTCGCGCAAGGACTGCGCCGGCGCGATCTGCGGCTACGCGGATCTGGGCGTCATCAGCGGCTGCGAGGGCTACGGCACGGCCGAGAGCACGGCGGGTGACTACGTCGGCGGCGTTGTCGGCCAGTCGAAGGGCTCCGTGCGCAACAGCTTTGCCAAGAGCGAGCTGACCGGCCGCAACTACATCGGCGGCATCGCCGGTTACGGCATGAACGTCAGCGGCTGCGACACGCTCGTGAACCTCAACGGCTCCGGCAACTGTGTCGGCACCATCGCCGGTGAGATTGACCCTGACGGCAGCGCGTCCGATAACTACTTCGTCCACGAGACGGAGGCCGGCATCGACGGCATCAGCTACGCGGGCAAGGCCGAGGGCATGAGCTATGAGGCATTCATGGCGCGCGACGGCATCCCGGCGGAGTTCTCCAGCTTTGCCGTTACCTTCACGGCCAACGGCGAGGTTGTCAAGACGATCACGTTTGCCTACGGCGGCTCGATCGACGAATCTCAGATCCCCGACTGCCCGACGGTTGAGGGCAACTACGGCACATGGCCGGAATATGACTACAGCCACCTGACCTTCGACCTCGAGGTCAAGGCAGAGTACACCGCCGTCTCGACGGTCGTGGCCGGCGACCTGTATGCCGACAACAGCCGCACGCCGATCGTGCTGGCCGAGGGCGCCTTTGACCCGGCGACGGATGTGCACATCACATCGCCCGAGGCCGACGGCCCGACGCTGCGCGGCAACCAGAAGCTGTACATGAAGTACAACGTCGAGATCCTCAACGACACGGTCGAGGACGACACGGACAACACCGTCTCCCTGCGCGTCTACGCACCGGATACCGGCGCGAGCTACACGGTCTATACCTACCAGAACGGCACGTGGGCGAGCACGTCCAGCAGCCGCGACGGCAGCTACCTCGTCTTCAAGACCATGGATCGCGACCTGCAGTTCGCCGTTGTCAAGGCGCACCACGGCCCGCTGTTCTACATCCTCATCGTGCTGATCGTGCTGGCCGTGATCGTTGCGGTGCTGCGCCTGCTCTACTGCCGGAAGCTGAAGAAGGCCGTTGCGGCCGGAACGATGACCGAGGAAGAAGCGGCGACGCTGCGTAAGCAGGGCCTGCGCATGTGGCTGGGCGAGGAGCGCGCGAAGCTCCAGGCCAAGCACGCCGCCTCCAAAGAGGCAAAGGAAGCCAAGCGCGCCGCCGCAGCGGAGGCGAAGGCGGCCGCCGAGGCGCAGGCTGCGGCCAAGGCCGCGGAAGAAGCGGCGGAAACTGCGCCGGCAGACAGCGCCGAGGCAGCGCAAGCTCCGGAAGCGGAAGCCGAGGCCGAGCCGGAAGCGGCCGCTGAAGGCAGCGCCGAGTCGGCGCAAGCCCCGGCGGAGGAAGCGGACACGGACGACGCCGACGCGCCGCAGCATCCCTGACGCGAATCATCCCTTACCCCATAAACTGCGAAAATCCCCGATTGGTCTCCAATCGGGGATTTTTGTGCGCACGCGGCGGCAAAACCGCCCCGGCCATACCGGGCCGGGGCGGTCGTCAGATATCGGATCGGGTCAGCTTATGCGCGCTTCCACTTGACGCCCTGCGGGGTGTCCTCGAGCACGATGCCGGCGGCCTTGAGCTCGTCGCGGATGCGGTCAGCCTCGACCCAGTTCTTGGCCTTGCGGGCGGCCTGACGCGCGGCGATCTTCTCCTCGATGGCCTTTGCCTCAGGATCCTCGCTGCTGTCGGAGCCGAACGGGATGCCCAGCACGTCGCACAGCTCGAGGAAGCGGTCAAGGCATGCCTGCGCCAGCGCCTTGCTCGGGTCGGCGGCGGGGGAGACGGCGGTGTTGATCTCGCGCACCATCTCGAAGATGACGGAGATCGCGTCGGCGGTGTTGAAGTCGTCGTCCATGACGGCGTCGAACTTCTCGCGGTACTGGTCCAGCCCCTGTACGAAGGCGTCGTCCGCCTCGCTCAGCGCATCGTCGCGGCCGTTGGCGATGAAGAACTCGAGGTTGCTCTTGGCGGTGCGCAGGCGCTCGAGCGCGGCCTTGGCCTGCATGAGGATCTCGCCGGAGTAGTTGAGCGGGCTGCGGTAGTGGCTCATGAGCATGAACATGCGGATGCAGTCATAACCGTAGACGGCGGCGGCCTCGCGCACGGTGAAGAAGTTGCCGAGCGACTTGCTCATCTTCTTGTTGTCGATGTTGATAAAGCCGTTGTGCAGCCAGTAGTTGACGAATTTGCAGCCGTTGGCGGCCTCGGACTGCGCGATCTCGTTCTCGTGGTGCGGGAAGGCGAGGTCGCTGCCGCCGCAGTGGATGTCGATCGTCTTGCCGAGGTAGCGGTTGGACATGGCCGAGCACTCGATGTGCCAGCCGGGGCGGCCCTTGCCCCACGGCGAGTCCCAGGACGGCTCGCCGGGCTTGGCGGCCTTCCAGAGCGCGAAGTCGAGCGGGTTCTCCTTGATGTCGTTGACGTCGATGCGCGCGCCGGACTGCAGATCCTCGATCGGCTGGTGGCTGAGCTTGCCGTAGTCCTTGAATTTCAGCGTGCGGTAGTACACGTCGCCGTTGACCTCGTAGGCGTAGCCCTTGTCGATGAGCGTCGTAATGAGGTCGATGATCTGCTGGATGTTCTCGGTGGCCTTCGGGTGCACGGTCGCCTCGCGGACGCCGAGCGCGCGCGCGTCGGTAAAGTACTCGGCGATGTATTTTTTGGCGACCTCCTCGCTGGAGATGCCCTCCTCGTTGGCGCGCTTGATGATCTTGTCGTCCACGTCGGTGAAGTTCTGCACGAACGTCACCTCGTAGCCGCGGTACTCCAGATAGCGGCGCAGCACGTCGAACATGATGATCGGGCGCGCGTTGCCGACGTGGATGTAGTTATACACCGTCGGGCCGCAGGCGTACATACGCACTTTGCCCGGCTCGATCGGCACGAACTCTTCCTTCTGCATGGACATGGTGTTGTACAGTTTCATATTCAGGCTCCTTTGAGACGTATTTGCAATAAAAAAGCGCCCCCATGCCGTCCGGCATGAGAGGCGAAGTCCTTCGCGGTTCCACTCTCGTTTCTCGCTCGCCGCACCGTAACGCGGTGCCTTCGGGCGGGCATTTCCTCCCGCCGCGCTCCCGGACGCACGTTCCGCCCCGCCGGCCAGCACCCTCGCAGCGTCCGGGCGCCTCTCTGAGACCGGGTGATAGGCGTACTCTTTCCGTTCATCGCATTCATCATCTTAGCATATGCACCCGGCAATGTCAAGGTTGCGCGCCGCGCGCCGGTGTGGTATGCTGGAAAAAACAGCGGCCGGCGCATCCTGCGCGGCTGCATAGGAGGATCGCATATGAAAAAATATCTTTCGCTCCTGCTCGCGTGCGTACTGGCGCTGGCGCTGCTGTGCGCCTGCGGCAAAAAGGACGCGGCGGAGCAGACCCCCACGCCGGAGACACCGCCGACGCAGACGGCCGCCACCGGCGGCGTGGACACGTCCTGCAAGCTCTATTTTCCGAACGACGCGGCTGACGACCTGAGTGCCGACACGGCGCAGATTCCGGACACGGAGCCGGCCGTCACGGTGGCGTATGCGCAGGCGATCGTCGCGCAGCTCATTGCGCATGACGCCCTGCCGAAGGACAGTGAGGTGCTCGCCATCTCGAAAGACGGCGACGCGCTCAGTCTCGACATGAATGAGGCCTTCCTTGCCGGCCTGCGCGCGAGCGGCTCGACGGGCGAGTTCCTGTATATGGGCAGCCTTGTCAACACCTTCCTCGATAACTTCAACTGCACGACCGTGCGCGTCACGGTCGAGGGGCAGCCGTTCTCCACCGGCCACACGGAGTACGACAAGCCGCTGCAGGCGTTCACGTTCTGAGCCGGCCACGGATACCGTGACATTTCGGGAAGCCGGGCGCGTGGCCGATGAGCGCCTGGACGGTCTACCGCATCGACGGGCAGACGCTGCAGGACATGGGCCGCAGTGAGTGACAGACAAAATGAACCCCCGGCGGGTGCAATCAGCACCCGCCGGGGGTTCTCATGTATTCAGGCGGCTTTCTGGAACACGTCGTGGTTTTTCACGAAGTACTCCACGCCGGAGTACACCGTCGTCACGACGATGACGACCCAGCACACGGTGTTGAGCCAGGAGATGTCCCACAGCAGCATCAGGCAGATGGCCACCATGGTCGAGGCGGTCTTGATCTTGCCGGACCAGGCAGCGGCGATGACGCGGCCGTTGTCCACGGCGATCAGCCGCAGGCCGGTCACGGCAAACTCGCGCGCGACCACGAGCAGCAGCGCCCATGCGGGCATCCGGTGCTGCTCGACGAACAGCAGCATGGCCGCCACGACCAGCAGCTTATCGGCCAGCGGATCCATGAACTTGCCGAAATCCGACACCTGATTGTAGTGCCGCGCGATGTAGCCGTCGGCGAAGTCGCTCAGGCTCGCAAGCACGAACACGCCGAACGCCCAGTAGGTATGCCCGGGGAAGCGCAGGTACATCAGCACCAGAAATACGGGGATCAGGATCACGCGGAAGATGGTAATTTTGTTTGCAGTCGTCATGTCAGCACCTCATTCGTGGATTTGTTCGCCGGCAAGATCGCCGTCGTCGCAGCCGGTGATGTGCACCGTGACCATGTCGCCGGGCTGGGCTGCGCCGGTGAAGTAGACCGTGCCGTCGATCTCCGGCGAGTCGGCATACGTCCGGCCGGAGCACATGCCGCTCCTGGACCGGTGCTCGCACAAAACGGTCATGTCCCGCCCGATGCAGGCGGCGTTGTAGTCGTCCATGATGCCGGCCTGCAGCTCGAGAATGAGATCGGCGCGGCGCTGGGCCTCGTCCGGCTCGCAGCGGTCGGTCATCACGGCGGCGGGCGTCCCCTCCTCGGGGGAGAACGGGAACACGCCCACGCGCTCGAGCCGCACCTCGCGCAGCCACGTGCACAGCTCCTCAAACTCGGCCTCGCCCTCGCCGGGCAGGCCCGTGATGAGGCTCGTGCGCAGCACAAGACCCGGAATGCGCGCGCGCAGCTTCTGTAGCAGCGCGCGGATCTCGTCACCGGTGCAGTGACGGTTCATGCGGCGGAGAATGTCGTTGTCGATGTGCTGGATGGGGATGTCGAGATACTTGACGATCTTGTCCTCGTTTGCGATGAGATCGATGAGTTCGTCGTCGATGATCTCGGGGTAGAGGTAGTGCAGGCGGATCCAGCGGATGCCGTTGATCTTCGCCAGTTCCCGCAGCAGCAGCGCGAGACTCGGCTTTCCGTAGAGGTCCATGCCCCAGCGGGTGATGTCCTGCGCGATGACGATCAGCTCTTTTACGCCGAGGTCGGCGAGCTCCCGCGCCTCCTGCACGATGGCATCGAGCGTGCGGCTGCGGTAGCGGCCGCGGATGGCGGGGATGGCGCAGAACGCGCACCAGTTGTCGCACCCTTCGGCGATGCGCAGGTACGCCCAGCCCGGCCCGGTCGTGACCACGCGGCCGATCTCCTCGATCGGGCCGCTCTTGTCGCCGAAGTACAGCGGTTTTCCGTCGTGCATCACGTCCTCAACGGCCGCACAGATCTGGCCGAAGCTGCCGGTGCCGAGCATGCCGTCCACTTCCGGCAGGCTCTCGAGAATGTCCTTTTCGTACCGCTGCGACAGGCAGCCGGTCACGAGGATCTTTTTCAGTCCGCCGGCCTTTTTCACCTCGGCGAGCTGCAGGATCTGGTCGATGGCCTCGCTCTTGGCGCTGTCGATAAAGCCGCAGGTGTTGACGATGGCGACGTCGCACCCGTCCACCTCGCCGACCACCTCATGGCCGGCCTGGTTGAGCAGATAGAGCATCTGCTCGCTGTTGACCTGATTTTTCGCACAGCCGAGCGAGATCAGGCAGATTCGATATGGCATGGGTCAATACTCCTCAAAGTTATCCTGATAGCGCGCGATGGCCGCGCGGATCTCGTCGCGCCCGAAGCCGCGGCGGTAGAGATAGTCCGACGCGCGGCGCAGCTCGTCGCGGTCGGGCGTGTCGCTGCGCAGGCGGCGGCGCAGCAGCGTGTCGATCTGGTCGTCCTGCTCCGGCAGCTCCTGCAGCGCATCGTCCCACAGCTCGCGCGGGATGCCGCGGCGGTAGAGCTCGCTGCGGATGCGCCCGGCACCGTAGCCCTTGGCGGCATAGTGCCGCACGCACATGGCGGCGTACTGCGCATCGTCGAGCAGGTGCATCTCCTGCAGCCACGCGGCGGCGTCCTCGGCGTTTTCCGGGCTTTCGCCCTTTTCTTTCAGCCGGTCGGTCAGTTCCTTGACCGACATGGCGCGCGCGCCGATGATGCGCAGCGCCCGCTGCCGGCAGCGCGAGCGCTCGGAGGCCGCGCGCAGCGCGTCCAGCTCCGGGCTCGTCAATTCTTTTCCGCTGCGCAGGTGAAAATCCGTCACGACGGCGAGCGTCGTGCGCACCTCCTCGCCGGTGTCAAACCGCGCCAGAAAGCGCTCCGGCGCGGTCTGTTTGAGCTCAATGAGCCGGGCCATCAGCCCTGAAAGTCATCGGCTGCCACTTCGACGGCGCGGCCGGAAGCGATGGCGGCCTTGCGCGCCTGCGGGCTCATGAGCTTGTGGGCGTTGGCGCGGATCTCGGCCTCGATCTTGTCCGAGACGTCGGGGTGCTCGCGCAGATATTCCTTCATGCTGTCGCGGCCCTGCACGCGCACATCGCCGTAGGTGTACCACGCGCCGGCCTTGTCGATCAGGTCGAGCTTGACGCCGAGGTCCACGATCTCGCCGATCTTGGAGATGCCTTCGCCGTAGATGATGTCGAACTCCGCCTCCTTGAACGGGGGCGCGACCTTGTTCTTGACGATCTTGGCGCGCGTGCGGTTGCCGATCATCTCGCCGCCGACCTTCAGCGTCTCGATGCGGCGCACGTCGATGCGCACGCTGGAGAAGTACTTCAGCGCGCGGCCGCCGGGCGTCGTCTCGGGGTTGCCGTACATGACGCCGATCTTCTCGCGCAGCTGGTTGATGAACACGACGATGCAGTTCGTGCGGCTGACCGTGCCGGCCAGCTTGCGCAGGGCCTGGCTCATCAGGCGCGCGATCACGCCGACGGACGACTCGCCCATCTCACCCTCGAGCTCGCTGCGCGGCAGCAGCGCCGCCACGGAGTCGACGACCACGACGTCGAGCGCGCCGGAGCGCACGAGCTGCTCCGTGATCTCGAGCGCCTGCTCGCCGGTGTCCGGCTGGGAGATGAGCAGGCTGTCGATGTCCACGCCGAGGGCACGGGCGTAAGCGGGTTCGAGCGCGTGCTCCACGTCGATGAACGCGACCTCGCCGCCCTCTTTCTGGGCGCTGGCGAGGATGTGCAGCGCGAGCGTCGTCTTACCGGACGACTCGGGCCCGTAGATCTCGACGATGCGGCCGCGGGGCACGCCGCCAATGCCGAGCGCGAGGTCGAGCGACAGGGAGCCGGTGGAGATGGCCTCCACGTTCACGGGAATGTCGTCGCCGAGGCGCATGATGGCGCCCTTGCCGAAGTTCTTCTCGATCTGGGCGAGCGCGGTCTCGAGCGCTTTTTTCTTGTCCTCCGGCTTGACGGGGCCGGTGGACACGGGTGCGGATTTTTTCTTTTCAGCCATAGTGATTCACCTCTAAGTATTAGATGCGGCCGACGACGACGCGCCGGATGCCGGCGGTGTCCTCGAGGGCGGTCACATCGGTGTATTTTTCTTCTGTCATCAGCGCCATGACGGCGTCCGCCTGATCCTCACCGACCTCGAACATGAGCCAGCCGCCGGGGCGGAGGATCTGCGTCCAGTGGCGCACGATCGCGCGGTAGAACATCAACCCATCCTCGCCGCCGTCGAGCGCGCCGAGCGGCTCGTAGTCGCGCACGGAGCTGTCGAGCGTGAGGATGTCCATGCTCGCCACATACGGCGGGTTCGACACGATGAGGTCGAACGTGCCGATGCCCATAGGGGGCTTTTCGAGCGCGTCGGCCTTGAGGCAGATGGTGCGGTTCTGGTGGTTGCGGCGCAGGTTTTCCTTGCTCACGGTGAGGGCCTCGTCGCTGATGTCCACCATGACGACGCGCGCGGCCGGCAGCTCATGCGCCAGCGCGCAGCCGATGCAGCCGCTGCCGGAGCAGAGGTCGAGAATGCGGGCGTTCATCTTCCGGCCGACGAGCACGCGCAGCGCCGCGTCCACGAGTACCTCGGTGTCCATGCGCGGGATGAGCACGTCGGGCGTGACCACGATCGGCAGGCCGTGAAACTCCCACTCGCCGATGAGATAGGCCAGCGGCTCGCCGGCGATGCGGCGCTGCAGCAGGGCCTCGATCTTCTGTTCATTTTCGTCGGAGGTGTACAGGCGCAGGTCGCGCACGAATTCCTCCTTCGTCTTGCCGACGGCATAGGCCACCAGCAGCCGCGCCTCGAGCGCGTAAGCCTCCACGCCGGCGTTTTTCAGCGCCGTGCGCGTGGCCAGATACAGGTCGTTATAGGTCTTTGGCATCTCTCTATCTTCCAGTCCTTTGCTGACGGATTACCAGGCGTCGCTGCCCTTCTGCTCCGGGATGACGAGCTCGAGCGCACGGATGGCGCACTCGATCATGCTGTCGTCCGGCTCGTTGGTGGTCAGGCGCTGCAGCCACTTGCCCGGCGCGGACAGAATGCGCGAGCAGAGGTTGTCGTGCCGGCCGACCCAGCGGTTGATTTCATAACTGATGGACACGACGACCGGCAGCAGCAGCAGCCGCAGGCCGATGCGCACCCACGGATTGTCCCACAAGCCGACGCGCAGGCTCACGAGCGAGAACACCAGAATGCTGATGATGACGACGACGAACAGAAAGCTCGTGCCGCAGCGGGGGTGGAAGCGCGACTGCGGCCGCACGTTCTCGACCGTCAGCGGCAGGCCCTTTTCGTAGCAGAAGATGGTCTTGTGCTCCGCGCCGTGGTAGGCGAACATACGCTCGACGTCCTTCATGTGCGCCACGCCCCACAGATACAGCAGGAAAATGACGATGCGCAGCAGGCCCTCAAAGAGGTTGCGCACAACGGGGCTGTGGATAAAGCCCTTGGTCAGGCCGGCGAGCAGCGTCGGGATCAGGATGAACAGCACGATCGACAGCGCGATGCCGAGCACCACGGCCGTACCGATGATGATGTCCTTGGCCTTCTCCTCGCCGAAATGCTTTTCGATCCAGAGGTCGATCTTGCCGGGCTCCTCCTGCTCGTCCTCGGGCAGCAGGTCGGCCGAATAGGTCAGCGCCTTCATGCCCTTGACCATCGAGTCGAGAAACACGATGACGCCGCGGATGAGCGGCCAGCCGAGGATCGGGTGCTTTTCGCGGACCCAGTGCAGCTCCTCGACCTTCTCGACCATGCCGTCCTGCGTGCGGCAGACGATGGCCTGCCGGGTCGGGCCGCGCATGAGGATGCCCTCGATGAGCGCCTGCCCGCCGATGGATGTGCGGAACGAGACGCTGGTATCGGGTTTTGCGGATTCGGTTTTGCTCATATGGTTACCTCGGTTAGAATGAAATTACGAAGTTAATTGCCGCTCTCCGGCGCGAACGGCAGGCGTACCGAGACCAGTGTGCCGCCGCCGGGGGCGTTGGCGATCGTCAGCGTACCGCCGGAGCGGGTGATGATCTCGTCGCACACGGCCAGACCGATGCCGCTGCCGCGGGCCTTGTGCTTCTCGCCTTTGAAGAACTTTTCCTTCACGTGCGGCAGCTCGTTTTCCGGGATGCCGGGGCCATGGTCCCTAAATTGAATGGTAGCAGCTTCACTGTCCGAAAAAACGGACACTTCGATCGTCTTGCCGTCGCGGGCGTACTTGGCGGCGTTGTCGAGGATGTTGAGAAACACCTGCTTGAGGCGCTCCGGGTCGCCGGGCACGAGCGGGATCTCCTCCTCGGGCGGGTTGTAGATGAGCTGCATCCCGTCCTGCCGCAGCAGCTCCTGATAGGTGAAAATGGTGTCCTCGAGCTCGCTCTCGATGTCGAGCAGCTCCATGCTCAGGTTGAAGCGGCCGTCCTGGATGCGGGTGAACTCCAGCAGCTCCTCGACGAGGCTCGTCAGGCGCGCGGCCTCCTTGGAGATGATGGCGATGCCGCGGCGGGAGTCGCCCTGGATGGCGGTGTCGAACATGAGCGTCTCGCTCCAGCCGGTGATGGCGGTCAGGGGCGTGCGCAGCTCGTGCGAGATCGACGAGATGAATTCCGACTGCATTTTTTCGCTGCGGCTGATCTCCTGTGACAGCTCGTTGATCGCGGTCGCAAGGCGGCCGAGCTCATCGTCGCGCTGCACCGGCAGCTCCGTGCCGTAGCGCCCGCCGGCGATCGTGCGCGTGACCTCCGTGATCTGCTCGACCGGGCGCGACACGTGCCGGCGAAACCACAGCGCGCAGACCACGGCACCGGCGGCTGCCGCGAGGATGCCGAGTATGATGCCCAGCGCGGTGCTGACGCGCCCGGCGCTCAGACCGATGGTCGCACCGATGGCGACGCACAGCGCCGCGTGCACACATTGGCCCATGGCCATGCGCGAAAACAGGCCGCGGAAGGTGTTTTCCTGTTTGGGTTCGCCTGCGGGGGTGGGGGTGACGTCCTGCATGGCCTCAGTAGCCCCACTTATAGCCGTAGCCCCAGACGGTGGTGATGTATTCCGGTTCGGTCGCGTCGTCCTCGATCTTGATGCGCAGGCGGCGGATGTTCACATCGACGATCTTGACCTCGCCGTTGTAGTCCGCGCCCCAGACGGCGTGCAGAATGTCCTCGCGCGAGAGCGCGCGGCCGGGGTTTTCCATGAACAGCTTCATGATGGCAAACTCCGTCTGCGTCAGGCGGATGTGCTCGCTGTTTTTGTCGAGCGTGCGCGAGCGCAGGTGCAGCACGAACGGCCCGCTCGAGAGCACGTCCTCGGTGTTCTCGCTGCCGCCGATGCGGCGGTAGAGCGCGTCCACGCGCGCGAGCAGCTCGGCAGGGGAGAAAGGCTTGGTGACATAGTCGTCCGCGCCGGTCATGAGGCCGGTGATCTTGTCCATCTCCTGGCTCTTGGCGCTGAGCATGAGGATGCCCATCTTCGAGCCGGTCGCGCGGATGCGGCGGCAGACCTCAAAGCCGTCGATATCCGGCAGCATCACGTCGAGCAGCGCAACGAGCGTGTCCGGATTCTGCTTGAGCTTTTCGAGCGCTTCCTCGCCTGTGGCCGCCTCAATGGGCTCGTAACCGGACCGGCGCAGGTTGATGACGACGAAGCTGCGGATGCTGGGCTCGTCCTCAAGTACGAGAATTTTCTTCATGTGATCCGTATTCCTTTCCAAAGGCGGTGTGTGGACGCCTTTGTGGTTTGTGGCGTCTGCTTTCCGGGAAAGCAGGAGCGTGCAGAAATATTCATTTCAGTATATCACACAATTTACAATAGTGGTAGCAAAAAATTACGAATCGTGTTATTCTGTGACACAGGAAATGAGGTGGGCCATATGGAGCTTTTCTGGACGCAGATCACGGACGCGCAGCCGGCGCGCCCTGCGCGCACGAAGGCGCACGGGAGCGCGTGGGGCGTGTCGCTGCTGGCGTATGCGGTGCGCGCGGTCTGGGGCATCGACCTGCCGGAGACGGCGGAGCTGCCGGGTGGCAAGCCGTATTTTCCGGCGTGCCCGCAGCTGCACTTTTCCGTCAGCCACACGCGCACGGCGGCGCTCGTGGCGGTGTCGGCCGCGCCGGTCGGCGCGGATGTGGAGCAGGTGCGCCCACTGCACCCGGCCATGGCGCGGCGGCTCGCGCAGGCGGACTGCGGCGACCTGCAGCCGTTCGAGCTCTGGACGCTGCGCGAGAGCTGGTTCAAGCTCACGGGCGCGGGCGACCTGCGCACGATCCCGTTCCGGCGCGCGGACGGGGTGCTCGTCCCGCCGGAGGCGGGGGCGCTCTGCTGCGTGTATGATGCCATTCCCGGCTGCGCGGCCGCCGCGTGCTCGCTTGCCGAGCAGCCGCCGGAGCGGCTGCGGTTCGTGCCGCCGCGCGAGATTTGCACTTGAAATGTGCGCCCGGCTGTTGTATAATCAAACAGCCGAATTTGCCGGTGTGATGGAATTGGTAGACGTGCTTGACTCAAAATCAAGTGCCGCAAGGCGTGCCGGTTCGAGTCCGGCCACCGGCACCACGGCGTTAGAAGAAGCCAGCACCGTTCCGTTTCCGCCTCGCAGCGAAAACTGCACGATGCTGGCTTCTCCTTCCTTTTCAACTGCGACCCGCTGCGCTGGGCTCGCATATGTATTCTGACTTATTCCTAATTGCGTTTCCTGCCGTGATATTGTTGCTGCTCTACGTGGTCTCTTTTCATTTTTCGTATCAGTATTTTGGGGTGTTATATCTGACGCAGGAAGGCGTTTTGCTCAAAGCTCCGTTCAAACGGCGGATCTATATCCCTTATCCGGAGATTCGGGAATTGGGCATCGACGTGGGAACGACCAAGCAGTTTTGGGTCTATATCAGCAAGCAAAAGATCCCCCTGAAGTATCAGCACAGGATCAACCAGATCTGCAGTTCCGCCCGGCATGAACGGATCATCGTTCCATACTCTGATAAGCTGCTGAGCATGCTGGTAAGCAAATTGCCGCAGCCGCTTGGAAAGCGGCTCAATAATACCACGTCCATTCTGAGAATTTATAAGTACGACGTGGACGCATGAAAGGGAAGCGCACGATGAAGCAAACGATTCAGAAATGTCTGCATTGGATCGCAAGCGACGCCAGACAAACCATAGCGGATGTGAAGTATGCTTTCCGGCGGCGCAGTCAACGCGTGCTGTTGGCAGTGCAGATGGCGGCGTGGGTCGTAATCTTGGGTGAGTTTATAATCATGAGCATTTGCCTTGATTATTCATGGTTTGGTGAGATCGTTGTTATCTGGTATTTTATATTGCTGATTACTGATTCTAAGCACTTGCTTAGTGTTATGCAGTGTGTTTTATCGTGGATAGCAGCGGCAGCCTTTACAGTAATTATTTTTGCGCATGAAATGGCGCTGTGGTGAAGTTCACAATCAAATCCTTATCAAGATTCGCCGGCAGCAAATAAATGCTGTCGGCTTTTTCCGCGGCGGTGTCAGGCACAAAAAGACACAGACTGGACACAGGAACTTTTCAGATTCTTCAACATTCGCCCCGGCGCGGCGGATATACTAATTGGGTGAATGAATGAGGGAGGTCCTGCTTCATGTGTACTGCAGCAACATACTGCAACGGCGATTTTTATTTCGGCCGCAATCTGGACTACGAATTTTCCTACGGCGAGCACGTGACCATCACGCCGCGCAACTACCCGATCCGTCTGCACGGCGGCGCGCTCGACCGGCATTATGCCATGATCGGCATGGCGCATATCCAAAACGACTACCCGCTCTATTATGACGCGGTCAACGAGAAGGGCCTGTGCATCGCAGGGCTGAACTTTGTGGGCAACGCGGTCTATCCGCCCGTCACACAGGGCGTGGCCTCGGTGCCGCAGTACGCACTCATCCCGTGGCTGCTCGGCACGTGCGCCACGGTCGCCGAGGCACGCAATGCGCTCGCGCGCGTGGTCGTGGACAACACACCGTTTGCGCCCGAGCTGCCGTGCGCGCAGCTGCACTGGCTCGTCGCCGACCGCAGCGGCTGCATCGTGGTCGAGGCCACGGCGGACGGCCTGCACGTCTATGACGACCCGGTCGGGGTGCTGACGAACAACCCGCCGTTTCCGCAGCAGCTGGCCGCGCTGCGCAACTACACCCGCCTGAGCCCGGGCCAGCCGCCGGCCGATTTTTGCGGCGTGCCCGTCACGCTCGACAGCCGCGGCATGGGCGCGCTCGGCCTGCCGGGCGACCTGTCGTCGCCCTCGCGGTTCGTGCGCGCAGCGTTCGTGCGCGCCAATGCCCGCTCGGCGCAGACGGAGGACGCGAGCGTCAGCCAGTTTTTCCACATCCTCACGAGCGTGGAGCAGCAGCGCGGCTGCTGCGAGCTGGACGACGGCCAGTATGAGATCACGCTCTATTCCAGCTGCTGCAACGCGGACCGGGGCATTTATTACTACACGACCTATGATAACCGCCAGATCACCGGCGTGAAGCTCCATTCCGCCGAACTTGACAGCGCGCAGCTCACGGTGTACCCGCTCGTGGATACGCAGCAGATCCGCTGGGAAAATTAAATCCAATGCAAGGAAAGACCGGGGCATCCGCTGGGATGCCCCGGTCTGTGCGTTTCTGGCGTTCGCGCCGGTGCTTGGCAAGGAAAATCTGCACACCGGCAGCTTGTGCGGCCGCCGGACGGCGTGTATCATCAAGGCAGCTGCTTCAAGGAGGGCTTTTTATGCGCCAGTATGTCATAGATGCGTTTACCGACCACGTCTTTGCCGGGAACCCGGCCGCCGTCTGTGTGATGGACCGGTGGCTCGACGAGGCGAAGATGATGGCCATCACGATCGAAAACAACCTCTCCGAGACGGCGTTTGCCGTGCGCGAGGGGGAAAAATATCACCTGCGCTGGTTCACGCCCGGCGGCGAGATCGACCTGTGCGGCCACGCCACGCTCGGCACTGCCTGCGCGATCATGACGTTTGTGGAGCCGGAGCGCACGCAGATCACGTTCTCCACGCTCTCGGGCGACCTGACCGTCGTGCGCCGGGGCGACCGGTACGAGATGGACTTCCCGGCCTATGCGCTGCGGCCGGTGCCGGTCACGGAGGAGATGGTCGCGGCCATGAACGGCGCGCGGCCGAAAGCGGCCTACATGGGGCGCGACCTGCTGTGCGTGTTCGACGACGCGGATACCGTGCGCAATATGACCGTCGATCAGGATAAGGTGCGCGCGCTCGACGGGCTGCTCCTGCACGTGACCGCGCCGGGCACGGACGTGGACTGTGTCTCGCGCAGCTTTGCGCCCAAGTGCAATGTTGCCGAAGACCCGGTCTGCGGCTCCGGACACTGCCACATCGTGCCGTATTGGGTGCAGACGCTCGGCAAGGACACGCTCGTGGCCGATCAGGCCAGCCGCCGCGGCGGCACGCTCTACTGCACGCAGGCGGGCGACCGCATCCGCATGAGCGGCAACGCGGCCGTCTACTCCGTGGCGGACATCCGCATCGACTGAGCGGAAAAACCGAATCTTACCGTACAAGGCCCGGCTGCACAGATGTGCAGCCGGGCCTTGTGCTGGGGGATATGCATGAGAGATAGGGAAGAAAAGCGGTTTCTTTGTGCCGGCGCAGTGCGGGAACGGTGTGGCCTGTTCTCCCGACCGGACGCCGTCAGGATACGGCACTGGATGAAACAAATCATAACGCGGTCTTAAACGGAGTTTAAAAAACGGCCGGCAGGGCAAATCGCCCTGCCGGCCGTGTGACTGTTTGGGTTATCCGTTCACGCCGGGGATCAGGTCCAGGATGGTCTTGCTCTCCTTGACGGTGACGGTGCAGGCGGCGGAGTGCGTCGTGCCGTCGGCGCCGGTGATCTGCAGGATCACGCTGGTGGAGCCGGCAGCGGCGGCCGTGGCCGTGACGCTGTAGGTATCGTCCGTGCCGTTGCCGGTGCGCACCGGCTGGCCGAGCGAGACGACGCTGCCGTCGGCCGCGTAGATCTTCACGGAACCCTGCAGGCTGTCGAGATTCTGCCCGTGGATGTGGAACGTGATGGTGCCGGTCTTCGTGCCGCCGAGATCGAGCGTGGCCGAAGCGGTCTCGGCCGTGACGCTGTCGACGCGCGACGGCGCCTGCACCGTGATCTGGCACGTGGCGGTGCAGCTGCCGGCAGAGGCCGTGATCGTTACGGCCCCGGAGCTCGTCGCCACGACGATGCCCTTTTTCACGGTGGCGATGTTCGGATCGCTGCTGGCCCAGGAGACGAGATCGTCTGGGGCGTTTGCGGGCTGCATGGTCGCCGTGAGCGTGAGCGAGTCACCGATCTGCATTTCGGCCCGGTCCTTATCGAGCTTGAGGCTCTTGACCTCGATGGCGTCGTTCGTGACGGTGATCGTGCAGTCGGCCGAGCGCTTGCCGGCCTTGACGGTGATCTTGGCCTTGCCCTCGGTCACGCCGGTGACGACGCCGTCCTTCACAGTGGCGACGGCGGCGTTGCTGCTCGACCAGGTGAGCGTTTCGTCCGTCAGCTCCTGCCCGCTGGCGTCGAGCACGGTGGCCTTGAGCGTGAGGGTGTCCTGCGGGGCGATCTCGGCCGATTCGTGATCGAGCGTGATCGAGTCGACACCGGACTTTCCGCCCTGCAGCGCCATGACGATGATGAGCACGACGAGCGCCACGACGACGAGCGAGCCGAGCACGATGGCGATGGTTTTCTTTGCATTGTGCGGTTTTTCCGCGCCCTCGGACTCGACCGGCACGGCCTTGCGCTGTGCCTTTGGTTTCGAGCCGGGGAATGTGTCCGCGGCGACGGCCTTGGGGGCGGGCGCTTCCCGGCGGACGGCCTGTGCCTGCTGCGGCTGGGCCGCTGCGGCGCGGCGCGCCACGGCGAGCAGGGCCGCGCGGAACTCCTCCACGGAGGCGTAGCGCTGGGCCGGATCGTCGGCGCAGGCGCGCATGACGACATTCTTCAGCGCCTGACTGCCGTGGAGCGGTTCGGGCAGCGGGTCGCCGCGCAGGCGCTGCTCGCGCGCGATCGCAAGATCCGAGGCCTCCACCGCCGTCGGCGGCAGCGGCACGAACGGGATGCGCCGCTCGTTGAGCGCCCAGTAGAGCACCATGCCCACGGAATAGAGGTCGCTCTCGGGCGAGACCTCCGCGCCGCACAGCACCTCAGGCGCCATGAAATCGTTTGTGTTGTCCACGGCGGAAAACTGCGCCATGCCGAAGTCGCCGAGCTTATACGTGACCTGCTCGTTGAAGTTGCCGCCGCCGACAAAGACGTTGCGCGGCTTGATATCGCCGTGCACGATGCCGCGGCGATGGCACGTCTCCAGCGCGCTGCACAGACCGGCGCCGAGCTGGATGATGTCCGCCTCGCCGTGCGGATGGTTGCGCAGGTAGTCCGGCAGGGAGGGCAGCAGCTCCGTGCGCACATAGATGTCCCAGCCGCGGCCGTCCGGGTGCGCGCGGATGACGTGATCCTCGCACCGCAGCAGATTCGGCTCATCGCTGATGGCATCGACCGCCATGAGCTGCCGCGCGATCGTCTCCACCTGGCGGTGGAGCAGGGCGGTCACTTCCTCCGGCGTGCGGCCCTCGGCGACGAGGGCATCAAAGTCCTCCGGCGCGGCGGGGATCGACAGCACCTTCAGCGCCGCGTGATCCACCATGCCGAAGCCGTCGTCGCGCGCGATCTCGTACACCGTCCCGTAGGAGTCAGTGCCGAGTGTACGTACAGGTTTCCAGTTTTGATAGTCCAGATTGCGGAATCGTTCTTCCATGTGCGATCTGCACCGCCTTCCATATCAGGGTGAAAATCTTGTTATCAAACCATTTTACATTATACTGAATCTGCCGGCAATCTGCAAGAGGTGCGCGCAGGGAAAATGACTGCATTTTCTCTTTGTGCGCGAAAACGGCGGAATTATGTACCTTTTTCTACCCAAACGCCGGATATCTATGCCAATTTCGGAAAGTGAATCTTGACTTTTGTTTAAGATTTGACTATGATAAAGCAAGGGAACAAGGGACACAGTTGGTTCCGCCACAAACTGAAAGGGGATTTTTCACGATGATTGACGCGATTGTTTATTCTTCGCTCTCCGGTTCCTGTGAGGAGTACGCGCACCGTATGTCGGCAGCGCTGCATGTTCCGTTCTTTACGGAGCAGTCGCACATCTGCCCGACCGGCCGCAAGGTGGTCTACATCGGCTGGCTGCTGGCCGGCAAGGTTGTTGGCCTGAACAAGGCCAAGGAGCGCTATAACGTGGTCGGCGTGGTTTCGGTCGGCATGGGTGCTCCGGCTGCCAACGCGGAGGAAGTCTGCCGCAAGAAGAACGGCCTCGGCACCGACATTGCGGTGTTCCCGCTGCAGGGCCGCTTTGACCTGAAGCGTCTGCCGCTGCCGTATCGCCTGATCATGAAGGTGAAGATCAAGGACATTGCCAAGCGCCTGAACGCGAAGGCTGCCAAGACCACGCTCACGCCTGCCGAGCAGGCCTGCCTGACCATGGCGACCGTCGGCCGCGGCGAGCCCGCTACCTGGGACGGCATTCAGGCCGCCATCGACTGGGTCGAGGCCAACAGCTTCCACTCCAAATTCCCGGAGCCGAAGGTCTGCTGAGCACCATATCATCCTAACCCTATGCGTTCCGCCGGACGGGAATGTCCGGCGGAACATGTTTGCGTGAAAAAGCCGCTGCCCGGCCGGGCAGCGGCTTTTTCTCATTTTTTCTTCTTTTTGTTTTTCTGCCCGGCGAGCGTCGCATCGGACGGGCCGGTCTCGGTCTTGCTCTCGCCGCCGCCGATGTGGTCGACGATCAGGATCATGGCGCCGAGCAGCGCCGGCACGAGATAGCCGATGAACATCGCGGCGCTGCTGGTCATGTCGCCGCGGACGATGCCCACGACCACGCTGATGACGCCGAGAATGATGAGAAAAATACCCATGAACTTCGTTCTGGACATGGTGAAAACTCCTTCTCCGGTTGGATTTCCGGTACGCTTACTGTGCGTAGTACCGGGTGAGGACGGTGGCGGCCTGCGCGCGGGTGGCATTGCCGCGCGGCTGCAGATAGACGGACTGCTCCAGGGTGATGCCGGCGATGAGCTTTTGCCCGACGGCCCAGCGCATGGCGTCCACGGCCCAGTCATTCACGCTGCCCGCGTCGGCAAAACCGCTCAGGTCTGCGGAGGCTTTGGCCTTGTCCGGGGCGGCCGTTTTCGTGTAGCGGAAGAGGATCGTGGCCATCTGCTCGCGCGTGACGTTGTTTATCGGGTCGAACGTGGTGTCGGACATGCCGGTGACGATGCCGTTCTGATAGGCCCAGAGGACGGCGGCGGAGTACCACTCGTCGGTCCTCACGTCCGTGAACGGCGTCTTGCCGCTGACGCTCGGGCTGCCGTTCATGCGGTAGAGCACGGTCACAAGCATACCGCGCGTCATGGTGATGTTCGGGCTGAACTCGGTGGGGGACGTGCCGAGCATCAGGTTGTGGCTGCTGGCATAGAGCGCTGCGTCGAAGTACCAGCTGCCGGCGACGACATCCGTAAACGGAGACTTGGGCATGGTGCTCATATCGAGCGAGAACGAGACGGTGAGCGACACGGCGCTGCTGCCGGTGGCGTAGGTGTAGCTCGGCTTTTCGACGGCGGCGCTGTAGCGCGCGATGCCGGTCTCTTTGTCGTAGCTGGCGCCCTTGACGGCGGTGATGCTGCCGATGTTGTCCTTGCCGACGATCTGGCTGAGGTCAAACAGGCCCACGCCGTTTTCCGTGCCGGTGAGCGCGTAGCTGCCGGGCAGGGTCTGCACATGACCGGTGTCGGTCTCGGCGTCCTTGATGGGCAGACCGGTCAGGTCGAGCGTGGCGAGCTGGTTGCCGCCGCAGTAGATCTCACTCAGGTGCGTGTTTTTCGACACGTCGAGCGCGGTGAGCTTGTTGTTCTCGCAGTTGAGCGCCACGAGCTCCGTGAAGTATTCGATGCCGGTCAGGTCGGCGATGCCGAGGTTGCTGCAGTTGAGCTCCGACACGTGGCGCAGCTCGAGCGCCGAGAGCCGGCTGTCGCCGTTGACGTCGGCGGTCTCGGCGAGCAGGGTGCGGAAGGCCGCATCCGGGAACGTGGCTTCATCGAGCGCGACGCCGGTCGTCATGTTCTGCATCTCAAAATACACGGCCATGGACGGCAGGCCTTGCGCCCGGTGTCGTACTGATAGGTGAAATAGTCCGGCGTCTTGGCATACACGGCGGCGCTGGTCTGCTTGTCGTAGTTTGCGTCCGGCACGCGCGCAACGCTGCCGATGTTGTCCTTGCCGACGATGGCGTCCAGGTACACGGTGCACTGCTGCCCGTCCGTGACGGCGCCGGTCTGCTCCGGCAGGTACTGCGGGCTGAGGATCGGGTTTGCGGTCTTACCGTCGCCCTGCGCGGTGGCATTGAGTGCGGTGCAGCCGCTCAGGTCGAGCGCGGCGAGCGCGTTGTCGCTGCAGTCGAGCGACTCGAGCGCGGTGCAGCCTGTCAGTTCAAGCGCAGCCAGATCGTTGAGACTGCACGTGAGCACCTTGAGCGCCTTGTGCCCGCTCAGATCGAGCGTGGTCAGGTGGTTGGCGCTGCACTCGAGCGTGGTCAGCTTTTCGGCGGCGGACACGTCGAGCGCGGTCAGGTCGTTATACGAGCACGCGACGGTTTTCAGCGCGGTGCAGCCCGTGAGATCGAGCGCCGTGAGCGCGCAGCTCGAGGCGTCGAGCGCCGTGAGCGCGGTGCAGCCGGCGAGCTTCAGGCTCAGCAGCTTGCCGCAGCCGGACACGTCGAGCTTTTCGAGCTTGGTCATGCCGCTCAGGTCGAGCGTCGTGATCTGGTTGTTGCACGCGAGCAGCTCGCGCAGGTTCGTGAAGTGCTCGATACCGGTCATGTCGGCGACCTTCGTGATCTGCATTTCAAACAGGTCAATGCACTGTACGGCCGCACACTCGGCCGCGGAGAGCTTGTTGTCCTTGTTCGTGTCGCAGTAATCGGTCACGTACGTGCGCAGCGCCGCATCCGGGAAGTGCTCGGCATCGACCGGGATCTCGCCCGCTGCCATGACCGGCACGCCCAGCGCCAGCAGCATCACGGCCGCCAGCAGCAGGCAAAACGCCTTTTTGAGATGTTTCATTGCGGTTCCTCCTGCAAAAATTCCAGAAAGCGCGGTATTTGTCATTGCCTTCATTGTATCAGGTCTGCCGCCCCGGGTCAATCTCCAGTTGCGGCGCAGTGCTTTCCCGCGCGCCGCGCGTGCACGGCGTGCTCGGCCACAAGCAGCATGGCGGCCATGCCCAGATAGCCGTAGACCGGGTAGACGGTGCCGATCAGGTCGCCGAAGCCGAACAGACTTCCGGCGAAGGCGGCGGCCGTGAGCACGAGCAGCAGGGCCGTGCGGTGCCCGGCCAGCCGCGCGGACTTCTGCCCGGCGTAGGTCAGCACGGCCACGAGCGAGGACACGCTCGTGCCGAACATGCCGAGAGACAGCAGCACGGCGTACACAACGCCGGCTGTGCCCAGCCGGCAGGCGAGGTCGAGCATGGGCAACTGTGCCCCGACGCTCTCCGGACTCACGGCCAGCGCGGCGAGCACGCCGAGCGCGACCGCCAGCAGCAGCACGCAGCCGAGCACCGTGCCCCAGACGGCGGTGCCGGGTTTCTTCAGGTGGCGCGTCAGCGGGGCGAGGATGCCCACGGTGGCGAAAAAGTTGTAGGCCGCGTAGTTCACGGCGCTCGTGGCCCAGTTGCCGAGCATGGGGTTCGTATCCCCGGCGGCAAAGGCCGCGGCGGTCAGCCCCGTGCGGTGCAGCCGGATGCCCGCGATGACGAGCGCGGCCACGATCATGCATGGCACGGCGACCGTGAACACCGACACCATGCCGCCGAGGCCGAAATACGCCGCCGCCGCGATGAGCACGCACGCGATGGCCGCGCCCAGCCACACCGGCAGGCCGAGCATCTGCTCGCCGAGCGCGCCGATGCCGGCGGCCATGATGCACACGACGCCGAACAGCAGCGCCGCCGTCAGCACGCCGACGACCGTACGCAGCCATGGGATGTCCGCACGCACGATCAGCGCGTCCATCGTCTCGATGCCGGTGCGCGCGCTCAGCCGCAGGAGCAGCACTCCGGTGCCGCCGAGCAGCGCGACCGCGAGCACGAGCCCCAAAAGCCCCCGCGCACCGAACGCGCCGAAATACTGCCACAGCTCCTGCCCGGACACGTACCCCGCGCCGAGAAAGCACCCGGCAAACGTCAGTGCCAGCCGCAGCGTGCCGATCTTCTGGGGCATGATGATCTCCTCCCGTCCAAACTGTCAAGATAGCAAGCAGTATACCATATTCTGCGCGGGAAGCCAAGATGACCGCGCGGCAAATTGACAAATTGTGACCCGCGGCCTATAATGGCACAGACCCGTTTGGAAATATGGAGGGAAAAACGATGAATCAACCCTGTCTGGTCATCATGGCCGCCGGCATGGGCAGCCGCTTTGGAGGGCCGAAGCAGACGACGCCCGTGGACGAGTACGGCCATTTTCTGCTGCACTATTCGCTCTTTGACGCTTACCGCGCGGGCTTCCGCAAGGTCGTGTTCGTCGTCAAGGAGGACACGGCCGAGGAGTTTCGTGAAAGCGTCGGCCCGGCCGTGGCCGCGGCGTTCGACGTGCGCTATGCCTATCAGAAGCTCGACACGCTGCCGGCGGGCTATGCCGTGCCGGCGGGCCGCACGAAGCCGTGGGGCACGGCCCATGCCGTGCTGTGCGCTGCGCCCGAGATTGACGGGCCGTTCGCCGTTATCAATTCCGATGATTATTACGGCATCGAGGCCTACCGCCTGCTGTATGATTTTCTCGCCGTGCCGCGCCCCGAGCGGTCGTATGCCATGGTGGGCTTCCGCCTGTGCAACACCGTCACGGCAAACGGCAGCGTGTCGCGCGGCGTCTGCACGGAGCGCAATGGCATGCTCGAGAGCATCACGGAGCGCACGCACATCGAGCAGCGCGGCGCGGACGCCGCCTACACCGAGGACGGTGAGCACTTCATCGACCTGCCGGGCGATACGACGGTGTCCATGAACTTCTGGGGCTTTTCGCCGCTGTACCTGCGCGAGCTTGCGCGCCGGTTTCCGGCGTTTCTGGACGAGAACCTGCCGCGCAACCCGCTCAAGTGCGAGTATTTCGTCCCGTCGATCGTGGACGCGCAGCTGCGCGCCGGCACGGCGGACGTCACCATGCTGCACACGAACGACGCCTGGCACGGCGTGACGTATCACGACGACCTGCCGGATGTGGTCGCGGCGCTGCGCGCGCTGCGCGACGCGGGCAAGTACCCGGACAACATCTGGTGAGCGCCGCCCAACGAGAACCGCTTCGCCGGGTTCTCGCAGACACGCCCGCGGGGGACTTCCCCGCGGGCGCGTTTTTGTGGTATACTGTTTTTATTCTTGCATTTTCACGAGGTGCTTATGAAGCAACTGGTTTTGGGCATTCTGGCGCACGTGGACGCCGGGAAGACGACACTGTCCGAGGCGCTGCTCTACCGCACGGGCGCGATCCGCGACCTCGGGCGCGTGGACCACAAAAACGCGCACCTGGACACGCACGCGCTCGAGCGTGCGCGCGGCATCACGATCTTTTCGCGGCAGGCGCGCCTGCCGCTGGGCGACACGGCGGTCACGCTGCTCGACACGCCGGGCCACGTGGACTTTTCCGCCGAGATGGAGCGCACGCTGCAGGTGCTCGACTATGCCGTGCTCGTCATCAGCGGCACGGACGGCGTGCAGGCGCACACGGAAACGCTCTGGCAGCTGCTGCGGCGCTACCGCGTGCCGGTGTTTGTGTTCGTGACGAAGATGGACCTGCCGGGCGCGGATCGCGCGGCGCTCATGGCCGACCTGCGCGCGCACCTGAGCGGCGCGTGTGTGGACTTCACCGACCCCGACCCGGAGCAGATCGCCCTGTGCGATGAGGCAGCGCTCGAGCAGTATCTTGACACCGGCGCGCTGCCGGACGAGACCGTGCGCGCGCTCATCCGCAGCCGTAAGCTCTTCCCGTGCCTGTTCGGCTCGGGGCTGAAGCTCACGGGCGTGGACGCCTTTCTCGCGGCGCTTGAACGTTACGCAGCGCCGCCGGAATATCCGGCGGAATTCGGCGCGCGGGTGTTCAAGATCATGCGCGATGCGCAGGGCAATCGCCTCACGTGTCTGAAGGTCACGGGCGGGCAGCTGCGCGTGCGCGCGCCGCTGACGTATTTCCCCCGCGGGGCGGACGCGCCCGTGCAGGAGAAGGTGAACGCCATCCGGCTCTACTCCGGCGAGAAATTCGAGTCCGCGGAGACCGTCCCGGCCGGGGGCGTGTGCGCCGTGCAGGGGCTGACGCAGACGTATCCGGGGCAGGGGCTCGGCAGTGCGGCGGCGTCCATGCCGCCGTCGCTCGAGCCGGTGCTGACCTACCGCATCGGCCTGCCGCCGGATGTGGACGCGCGCGCGTTTCTGCCGCGCCTGCGCCAGCTCGAGGAGGAGGACCCGCAGCTGCACATCGTCTGGGACGAGGCGCTGCGCGAGATCCATGTCCAGCTCATGGGCACGGTGCAGATCGAGGTGCTCAAAAGCCTCATCCGCGAGCGGTTCGACGTGGACGTGCAGGTCGATTCCGGCCGCATCCTCTATCAGGAGACGATCGCGGCGCCGGTCGAGGGCGTGGGCCATTTTGAGCCCCTGCGTCACTATGCCGAGGTGCACCTGCTGCTCGAGCCTGCCGAGCGCGGCACGGGCCTGACGTTTGACACCGCCTGCAGTGAGGACGTGCTCGACCGCAACTGGCAGCGCCTGATCCTCACGCACCTGGCCGAGAAGTGCCACCGCGGCGTGCTTACCGGCGCGCCGCTGACGGATGTGAAGATCACGCTGCTGGCCGGGCGCGCGCACGTCAAGCACACCGAGGGCGGCGACTTCCGGCAGGCGACGTGGCGCGCCGTGCGGCAGGGGCTCATGCAGGCGGAAAGCGTCCTGCTCGAGCCGTACTACGCCTTTCGCATCGAGGTCCCGGCCGAGCAGATCGGCCGCGCGATCAGCGACGTGCGCCTCATGTCCGGCACGTTTTCCTCGCCCGAGACGCACGGCGACATGGCCGTGCTCACCGGCCGCGCGCCGATGGCCACGATGCGCGATTATCCCGCCGAGGTCGCGGCCTACACCCGCGGGCGCGGGCGCATCTCGTGCAGCGTCGCGGGCTACGACCCCTGCCACAACGCGCAGGAGGTCATCGCCGAGAGCGGTTACGACCCCACGCGCGACCTTGACAACACGCCGGACAGCGTGTTCTGCGCGCACGGTGCGGGCACGGTCATCCCGTGGGATCGCGTGCGCGATTATATGCACATCGACACCGGCTTCGGCAAGGCGGAGACGCAGACGCCCCCGCCCGCGCCGCGCATGTTCCGCCGGCGCTTCGATCTCGACGACCGGGAGCTGGAGGAGATCCTGCAGCGCGAGTTCGGCCCGATCCGCCGCTCGCAGTATGCCGCCCCCGTGCGCAACGCCGCGCCCGGCGCGGACGAGACCGAGCGCGCGGAGCTGTTCCATCCCCGGCGCGAGCGCGTGATCGTGGACGGCTACAACGTCATCTTCGCCTGGGACGAGCTGCGCGCCCTGGCCGACAGCGGCCACATCGACGCCGCGCGCGAGCGGCTCATGGATGCGCTCAGTAACTACGCTGCCTTCACGCGCCGCGAGGTCGTGGTCGTGTTCGACGGCTACCGCGTGCCCGGCGGACAGGGGGAGAAGTTCGACCGCAGCGGCCTGCACGTGGTCTTCACGCGCCAGGGTGAGACGGCGGACGCCTACATGGAAAAGCTCGCCGACGAGATCGGCAAAAACGAGTCCGTGCGCGTCGTCACGTCCGACGCGCTCATCCAGCTCACGGCACTGCGCGCGGGCGTGCTGCGCATGAGCGCGCGCGAGTTCCGGCAGGAGCTGGCGCAGGTGGCGCAGCAGCTCGAGGCCGCCATCCGCGACATCAACGGGAGGTGAGGGCAATGGAGGAAGATCTTCTGCGCCGCGCGGCCGATCTGGCCGAGCGCTGCGAGCGCACGGCGACGGTCACGTCCACGGCGTTTCTGACGCCGGCGGAGCAGTACGCGCTCACGAACTGGGCCCGCCACCGTGACTGCACGCTCGTGCTGCACGGCGGCGGCGCGGGCTGTGAGCGGCGGGCGGCGTTTTTCCTGCCGTTTTACCTTGCGGCCGAGGACTTTGACCCAGCAGAGCACCTGTGCGCCGTGCACTTTTCGGCGCCGTTCGGCGCACCCGGCCACCGGGACTATCTCGGCGCGATCCTCGGTCTCGGCATCCGGCGCGAGTGGGTCGGCGACATTCTCGTGCAGGAGCACGGCGCGTATGTGTTCTGCCTGCCGAGCGTCGCGCCGGCGCTGCTGGAACTGGAACAGGTGGGCCGCACGGGCGTGAAGGCGGCGGCTGTGGAGCTGGCCGCTGTGCCGGTGCCGGAGCGGAAGGTGCGTCCCGTGACGTTTACGGTGCAGTCGGCGCGGCTGGACACCGTCGTGAGCGGGATGTTCCGCCTTTCGCGCACGAGCGCCGCGGCGCAGATCCGCGCGGGCGCGGTGCACCTGAATTATACCGAGTGCCTGCGGCCGGATGCGCCGGTCGCGCCCGGCGACGTGCTGTCGCTGCGCGGCGCGGGCAAGGGCAGCGTTACGGAAGTGGGCGGCATATCGCGCAAGGGGCGGCAGTTCGTCACGGCAGAGCTCTGGCAGTGAACCTGTTTTTCAGACAAACAAAATGTCCGCACCGGGAACGCCGGTCCGGACAATACAGAAAAAAATCTCCGGAGTCAGACTCCGGAGATTTTTTGTTGATGCTGTGGTTTACTCAGCGGTCTTGTCGTTCTCGGCGGGAGCGGCGACCGGCTCAGCGACCGGAGCGGCTACGGGAGCGGCAGCGGCGGCAGCCTGATCGGCAACGGCTTTCTGCGAACGCTTATAAGCGCCGGAGACGACACACGCGATGATCGCAAACAGGATCGCAACGATGGCCAGAATGACGATCGCGACGAACTGGGTGTGACCCGTGAACTCGTAGGTGACAGGGTCGGGAGCCTCGCCATAGCGGCAGGCGAACGTGTAGCCGGTGTAGCCGGTGAGCATGCCGATGACGTTGCCGGCAGCGGCGATGACGGCGGAGATGATGCCGCAGACGGAGGCGGTCACGATCTTGCCCTTGCTGATGCGGATCACGGACAGGATGCCGAACAGTCCGGCAATGAGGCCGAGCACGGACGCGATGAGCATCGCGGCGACGACGCCGAGTCTGCTCATGACTTCCTTCGTGACGGCAGCGGTCTGGTAGACGGAAATGTAGTCACGGCCGGCCTGACCAACGGCGCGGCAGTTTTCGAGGTTGAGGTACTGGCAGCCGTTGACGACGCGGATCTCACCGTTGTCGTCGAGCTCCCAGATGGAGAAGTTGTCGCCATAGCGCTCTTTGAGGATGTCGGCAACGCTCGGGCACATTTTCTTGTCGCCGTTGCCTTCGTCGTTCATGTAAGCGGGCTGGCTGAGCAGAAGCTCGCAGCCGGCGGCGACCTGCGCGCAGCCGTCTTCAAAGGTGTTGAGCTGCTTTTTGCCGTCGGCCAGCTTGTTGCCGCCTGCGGCAAGATCCACTTCGCCCTGAGCGAGCTGCTTTTCAGCGTCTTTGAGCTGCGCTTCGCCGGCGGCGATGGTCTTTTCGGCCTCGGCCAGCTGGGCCAGACCGTCTTCATACTGCTTGAGCTGGGCCTTGCCGTCCGCGACCATCTGCTGGACGTAAGCCGGCAGGTCGGTGACATTGTCTGGAATGTTCAGGCCCAGGTTGGCCGCGATCGGACGCACGACGGAGACAAACCATGCCTGCGCGGTCGCAAAACCGGCGAGGTTGGAGATCGTACCGTTGCGGAACTTCACGTACTGGTCGACGTAGGGCATGAGCGGCTCGATCTTGGCGAGGGTCGCTTTGCCTTCGTTGTAGGCCGCGGTGTTGTCCTCGATCTGCTTCTTGCCGGCGGCATAGGCGGCTTTGCCTTCCTCGAGCTGCTTCTTGCCGGCGTAGTAGGCGGCGTAGCCCGCGGAGAGCGTCGATTTGCCCTCGGAGTAAGAGACCAGGCCGGCGGTGTAGGTGTCCACGCCGGCGAGGTAAGTGCCCTCGTTCTCCTGCAGCTGGTCAAGGCCGGCATCGAGCGTGTCGATGGACTCCAGACCTTCTTCTGCGTCTTTTTCTTTGTACTCTTTGACATTCATGATGTCGCTGAAGCTGCTCACTCCGGCGAACAGGCCGAAGATACTCGCAGCGATCAGGCAGACGCTGATGATCGTGAGTAATACTTTTTTCATGTCGTTCCTCCACTCATTTAAGCATTTTTCAGTCTAATACCGAACGCTTGACCTAAACTATATCTTAAATTTCACAAAATCGCAAGAGAAACCGGCCAAATCTTTTTCCGGCGTAAAAAAATTGCCTTTTTCAACAAATGTGAAAGGAATTGTTGTGCAGATTTTCCGTTTTCTACTTCCCTGAATTGGAGGATTTTTGCTGCTGATTCAACATATTCGCGCGGGTGTGAAAACTTGTCTCCAAACGCAAAAAGCGTGAAAAAACTCCACAATCCGGGCAGGATCGTGGAGTAAAAAGGGCCTTTTTTACAAAACACCGAGGTGCTCGAGCAGGATCTTCGTGCCGAGCAGGATGAGGATCACGCCGCCGGCAAACTCGGCCTTGCTCTTGTAGCGCAGGCCGAACACGTTGCCGAGCCGGATGCCGGCTGCGGAAAAGACGAAGGTGATCGAGCCGATGAGCGCCACGGCGGGCACGATGCGCGTGCCGGGCAGAAACGCGAACGTGATGCCGACGGCGAGCGCGTCGATGCTCGTTGCGATCGCCAGCAGGAGCATGGTCTTGAACGCCAGCGAGCCGTCGAGCTTATCCTCGTCCTTTGACAGCGCCTCGCGGATCATGTTGCCGCCGATGATGCCCAGCAGCACGAACGCGATCCAGTGATCGACGGAGGTGACAAACTGCTCAAACTGCGTGCCGAGCAGATAGCCCAGCAGCGGCATGAGCGCCTGAAAACCGCCGAACCACGCCCCGGCGATGCAGCATTCCTTCCATGATACGCGCTGCAATGCCAGCCCCTTGCAGATGGACACGGCGAACGCATCCATCGACAGGCCGACGGCCAGCACGACCAGTTCCCAAAAACCCATATCTTCACGTCCCTTTTTCCGCAGATTCCCCATACTATAAAGGAAAGGGCAGGAAAATGCAAGGAAAACTTGCTTCCCGCGCATAGAAAAAACCGACGCCCAGATCTTCCGGGCGCCGGCTGGCAGCTTCGTTTCAGCAGGGCTCGATGAGGATGACGTTGCTCATCAGGTCCACTTTTTTGAGTTTGCCGGGGACGATCTTGCGGATCCCCATCAGGTCGGTCAGCGTGACGTTCTCGCCGTCGGCGGACACGTTGCACACGCGCGAGCAGACAAGGTTCTGTTTGCCGTCCTTGATCTCATATGCATCAGAAAGACACATGGTCGTTCGCTCCTTTTTACCCGTTATGCCTGTTTGGCAAGCTCGAGGGCTTTTTCGAGCTTGTCGTTGCCGTGGTCAAATGCATGCAGCGCCTCGGCCAGAGCCGCGGCCGCCTCGGCCTTGCCCTCATCTTCCAGCGCGTGGCAGATGTCGTGCAGCTCGTCGGCGTGGTGGCGGTTGTGGTCGAGCATATAGTTCAGCAGCGCCAGCACTTCCTCAGGGCTCATCGGCTTATCGCCGGTGTGCTCGTGGCTGTGCGGGTGGCAGTGATGTGCATGATCGTGATCGTGTTCGTGTTCGTGCATGGGGAACACTCCTTTCTGAAGTGGGGCAGGGCCGCCGTGCGGAAAAATCACCTTGCTCTGAATGGATTATCAAAAGTTTATCATATCCTCTTGTAAGAATCAACAATTTTTTGCCCCCATATGTGATAAAAGACTTGTAAATTGTGCGCGAATATGTTAATCTGTTGACGTGATAACGGAAGCTATCCTTGCGTTTTTGGACGGAATGCTTTGAAGTGTTACATAAGGGTGGTACGCTTTGAAGAACCGCACGTTTCGGCCGGAGACACAGCGACGGTTTCCATGTCCGTGACCACCATGGGGGAACGCCCCCGGCGAGCCCAATCAAACGAAAACCATAAAAAAGGGAAGAAGAGGTGTAACATTTGAAGGATTTAAAGCATCTGATCTACTTTGAGAACCTTCTTGACAGCGCCAACAACGAGCTCGTGCAGCAGGCCAAGGATGAGGGTATGCACCCCATCGCTTACACTTGCTATCACATGCCCGAAGTGGTCCTCAACGTAGACAACTGTTTCTCGGTCAGACTTCGTGCGCCGAAAACGGGTTCATTCGACATCGCATCCTACTACATGTCCAACTACACCTGCGAGTACTGCAGAGCACTCGTGGAGCGTGCGATCGAGGGCGGCTATAACTTCCTCGACGCCATCGCTGGTGTGGACGCCTGCGCGGAGATGAACCGCTGCATGGAGAACATCGAGCTGGTCGCTGCCCCCGACATGCCCAACAAGAAGATGTTCGTTACCCACTGCGACATCCCGTACAAAGTCAAGGACTACACCCTCAAGCACTACGTCAAGCAGATCCGCAACCGCTTCCTGAACGTGCTGGCCGAGACCTACGGCGTGGATACGTCCGACAAGGCGCTGCGCAAGGCCGTCAAGGAGCACAACGAGGTCTGCAAGATCATCACCGAGATCGGCGATATGCGCAAGCTGGAGAACCCGCCCATCACCGGTTATGAATTCCACGTCCTCAACCTAGTTACTTACTGCTGCCCGAAGAGCAAGATCCTTCCGTACCTGAAGGAGACGCTGGCAGAGATCAAGAAGAGAAAAGTCGACGCCAAGCCGTGGTACCGCTGCCGCGTGGCCCTCATCGGCTCCGAGATCGACGACCTCGACATGACCCGCATGGTCGAAGACGCCGGCGCGATGATCGTTGCCGACCGTTTCTGCTTCGGCAGCACGCCGGGCCGTGAAGTCATCGAGCTCAACGACACGGACGACGTCCTCACGCAGATCTGCGCCCACTACCTGAAGACCACGCAGTGCCCGCGCTACATGAGCCAGGAGAAGATCCAGGAGCGCCGCGACACGATCAACCGTCTCGCCACTGAGAACGGTGCCGAAGGCATCATCTACGAATCCATGAAGTTCTGCGATTTCTGGGCATTCGAGCGCGCGCTGGCAAGCCACATCATGAACGAAGAGTATGGCTGGCCGGTCCTGTCCATCGACCGCCCGTATATGGCTCGCTCCTCCGGTCAGCTCCGCACGAGACTGCAGGCCTTTGTCGAGAGCCTTGAGATCAAGCAGATTCATAAGGCTGCGAAGGAGGACAAATAAATGCTGAAAAGTAACATTGCATGGATGAAGAAAAATGTCCCCTCCGACCTGAAGGTCTGGAAGGGCATGATCCAGGATATCGACTGGTCCCAGGTCGCAGCGAAGACCAAGCTGAGCCTCCAGCGCGATAAGGACCGCATCACGGCCGAGTTCAAGGAATTCGCCGCCATGGACACCAGCGCCAAGATCGACTGGCTCATGAACGGCGACCGTCACCTCGGTTATCTGTATAAGAAAGACGCCATCGCGTTTGCCCGCCGTGAGTGGAAGGGCCTCAAGAGCGTCGGCTACGACTTTGTCGGCTGGCTGAAGATCTGGGGCGGCATGCTCAACATGGTCATGAAGGACCCCATGTCCATTATGCTGGCCGTGTTCGAGTATCACTGGTTCGCTTCCTACCTGGCCACCCCGGCTGTGGTCGACCGCAGCGTGTTCGGCCGCCGCGGCAAGCTGCTGCAGGCTGACTTTGATATGTGGGTCGCCATTACCCACTGGGCCGAGGATCTGATCGCCAACCTCATCATGGCGGACGCGAAGATCGGCGGCAACCAGAAGATCAACAAGCGCATCATCATGTTCGACGAAATGACGATGGCGCAGATGATGGCCGGCTTCCCGAACCTGCTCGGCATCCCGTACCAGATGATCCCGGTCTTCATGGTCTCCGAGATGGACCAGCTGACCCTCATCCCGTACATCGACGCCATCGAGAGCTACGGCCTCCCGTCCGATACCTGCCCGCTGCCGACGGCTGAGTGCGGCTGCGCGGTCAAGGACGAGTACCCGATGTGCGGCCAGGGCTTCATCGCCTCCTCCATGCCGTGCGACGGTTCCGTCATGGCGACGTCCTTCCAGGATCGCCGCTTCAGCAAGTTCATGCCGAGCTACCCGCTGTGCATGCCCGTCCGTTACGACGACGAGGACACCACCGAGATGGCGGCTGCCGACATGAAGGACTGCATCCACTGGGTCGAGGGTCTCACCGGCGAAACCTGGAACTGGGACACTTACTTCGCCACCATGGAGAAGATGAACGAGTGCACCAGACTCGAGATGGAGAAGTGGGAGATCAACAAGACCCACTATCCGCAGCTGGTCGGTTCCTCCTTCGAGCTGTTCCGCAAGTGGAACTACGAGATGGACGGCGGCCTGTTCCCCGAAGGCCTGAAGACGCAGCGCAAGATCTGCAAGACCATGATGGAGACCTACGAGAAGAAGCTGCCCGCTTACGTCGGCGGCTATGAGAAGTACCGTGCGCTCATCTGGAGCTGCCCGGCCCACTTCTATGCCAACTTCTCCAACTGGCTGGCCAACTGCTGGGGCATTTACGCGCTGACCGAGATGGAAGCGCTGAACATGACCAAGATGCTCAACACCACCGACAAGGAAGAGGCCATCAATGACCTCTGCCGTCTGTACGAGCGCATGGTCATGCGTCGCCACACCAACGGCGGCCACGATCACGTTCTGGGCGAGCTGTGGAGACAGTGCGAGAACTTCAACGCGAACGTCGTCATCATGTATCAGCACGTCTGCTGCAAGACGATGGCCGGCCTGCAGGGCCTGTTCGACGATCAGGCACGTGAGCTTGGTATCCACCTGATCTGGGTCGAGCACGACCTGATGGATCCGCGTACCGTTTCCCGTAAGGACATGCGCGGCCGTGTGAACAACTACATGGTCAACGTCATGCACGCGGAGCCGGTCGACGCCACCCTCATCGACATCGATGACGAGGTCACCTGGTAATTCGGAGCATTTGAACGTATAAACGTATATCGGACATTAAAAACATTCAGGAGGAAGTAATACTATGAAATACTTTGGCGGATGCGACGTAGGTTCCACCTACACGAAGGCAGTTATTCTCGACGAGAACGGCAAAATGTGCGCCGACACGACGATCCGCAGCAAGATCAATGCGGAGCAGTCCGCGATCGCGGCGATGCAGGAAGTCTGCGATAAGGTCGGCCTGAAGGACTCCAAGGAGCTCGCTTACCTCATTGGCACCGGCTACGGCCGCAATAAGGTCCCGTTCGCTGACGAGAACATCTCCGAGATCTCCTGCCACGCCATGGGCGTGCACGTCACGAACCCGGAAGTCCGCGCCATCATCGATATCGGCGGCCAGGACGTTAAGGGCATTAGCATCGACACCGACGGCACCGTTAAGAGCTTCGCGATGAACGATAAGTGCTCCGCCGGTACCGGCCGCTTCTTCGAGGCCATGGCCCGCTCCTTCGAGATGAGCCTGCCGGAATTCTCGAACCTGTCCCTGACGGCGAAGAACGTCATCCCGATCACGGCGCAGTGCACCGTTTTCGCGGAGTCCGAAGTCATTACCCTCGTGGGCGAAGGCAAGCCGACCGACGAGATCGCCGCTGGCATCGAGATGGCCGTCGCCAAGCGCTGCTTCGTCATGGCCAAGAAGGCCGGCGCCACCGACAGCATCACGCTGACGGGCGGCTGCGCGAAGAACGCCGGCCTGAAGCAGGCCATCGAGCACGTGCTGAAGTTCAAAGTCGTTGAGCTGAAGACCGACCCGCAGCTGATGGGCGCTCTGGGTGCTGCCGAGTACGCTCGCCAGAAGGGTCTCGCCAAGAAGTAAGGAGACGATTACATGAAACTGTTGAAGAAGCTTCTCACCATCCTGCTGGTTACCTCCGGCGCTCTGTTCACCGTGTACCAGTTCAATCTGGATATGAAGCTCGTTGGCTGGCTGTACAATGTCCTCCATGAGTTCCATACCCGCAAACCGGTTACGACCGAGTTCTAAGTAATTTCCGCAAGCGGCCGCTGAGTGATCAGCGGCCGCTTTTTTCTGCGCCGTGCGCAGAAAAAAGCAAACGATCCCATTCGAGGCGGGCGCTTCGCCCCCTCGAGCTCCCCCGCTGCTCAGAAGTTTTCCACGGGAGTGGGGGTGCCTATTGGAAGTTACCGCCGATTGCCGACGGGCTTCCACTTTGCGCCGTACGCAGAAAAAAGCAAACAATCCCATTCGAGGCGGCTGCCGACTGCCAGCGGCTTTCCGGCTTGCGGAGCATAGGCAAAAGCAAACGATCCCATTCGAGATGGGTGCGCTTATCCCCAGTAGCCGGAGATGCCGTCCGGCGCGTGCGCCTTGCTCGGCGGGATGGCGTCGTTTTTCCGGTTGCCGTGCGGGACGCTGTGGTCGCGCGCCGCCGCGCGCTGATCGTGCCCGGTCGGCACAGGCGCGGGCTTGCGCCCGCCGCGTTTATCTTCTTTCATGTGTTCCTCCTTGTCAGACCAGTCCGAAGACGGCCAGGATCAGCCCGTAGATCACGCTTGCGCTGATGCCGTAGACGATCACCGGGCCTGCGATCGTGAAGATCTTGACCGCCGTGCCCGTGACGAAGCCCTCGGTCTTGAATTCCAGCGCTGGGGACACCACGGAGTTTGCAAACCCCGTGATCGGCACCAGAGATCCTGCCCCGGCGAACCGCGCCAGATCGTCGTAAACGCCCAGCCCTGTCAGCAGCGCGCCGAGAAACACCAGTGTGATCGAGCACCACGTTGCCGCTGTGGCCGCCGATGCGCCCCAGTGTTCATACAGGTTCACCAGTGCCTGACCGACCACGCAAATCGCGCCGCCGACCAGCCCCGCGCGCAGCAGGTCGCCCCAGATGGGCGAGCGCGGCGAGAGCGAATCGACAAACGCCGCATATTCTTCGTTGCTCATGCGCATTGTCCTCATCTCCTGCGCACAGTATGGCCGCGCGCGCGCAAAACTATGCAACAAGCGCCTCCGCACGGCATGCACGGAGACGCTTGTTGTTTTTAAATGTATGTTTGATGTACTATGTAGCGGTTTTTTGTATGTCGAAAACCGCTCGTTCGGTATGCGAGCCAAAGAAGTCCGATGGCGCTCGTGAAGAAAAAAAGCGGCAGAGATAAAACACGGGACTGCTCGCGGGGCGCAGCAAAGAGTCTTGCCGGCGGTCATTTTTTCCATATGTTGCTTATTTTAAAATGGTGATCCCCTCGAGCGCCAGCAGCTTTCGCTTAATCTCCAGCCCGCCGGCATAGCCGGTGAGTGTGCCGTTCGCGCCGATGACGCGGTGGCAGGGGATGACGATCGGGATCGGGTTGTGGTGGTTGGCCATGCCGACGGCGCGGCTGGCACTCGGGCTGCCGATGGCGGCGGCGAGCTCGCCATACGTGCGCGTCTCGCCGTAGGGGATGGCGCGCAGCGCCGCCCAGACCCGCTGCTGAAATGCGGTGCCGCGCGGGGCGAGCGGCAGGTCGAATGTCCGCCGCGTGCCCGCAAAGTATTCCCGCAGCTGCGCCTCGGCCGCGTCGAGCAGGGGCGAGGCGTCCTGCGCGCCGTCCGCGCCGAAGCGGATGGCCGTGACGGCGGCTTCGTCCGCCTGGAGCGTCAGCAGGCCGATAGGCGTTTCGATGGTGCGTGTGCTCATGTCTCCAGCACCAGATTTTCCACGCCGGACTTTTCAAATTCGTCCATGTATTCATCCATGCGGGCGTTGAGCTCGGTATAGTCGGCGGGCTCGCTGTCGAGACAGCCCAGGTCGCGCCGCGCCAGCTCCTCGGCCAGAATGTCGAAAAACACGGCGTCCTCATAGTCGGCGATGGCCTCGTGAATGCCGCCGTTTTCGTAGGCGGGTGAGGGGAAAATGTGCCCCTGCCAGCGGGAAATGAGCGCGTTCATGCCGTTTTTGGCGCACTGCGCAAAGAGCTTTTCCTGCAAAATATCGTAATCCTCAAACCGGTCTTTCTCGCGTGTGGAGTTGAGGATCCAGTTGCCGATGTAGACGAGATCCAGCAGCCGCCGGAACTCCTTGTCGGTGAGTTCTATGTTCATCCGGTCATCCCTCCCGACGGGAGCCTGCGCCCCCGAAAAATGGCTGGCATCCGCAGCGGTCGGCGGCGGATGCGCTTGTGCTACCATTATAGCAAACGGCGGCGGGAAATTCTACACCATTTTTCTGTTGCGAAGTTGGACAAAACAGTATATGATAATAGAATCGCACTGTTATGTAAAGGAGGCGGCGTATGCAGGTCGTCATCACGATCGAGGGCTCCCAGGCCGATGTTTTCGAGCAGGAGCCGGACGAGCTGGTGCAGTTTTCGACCGACGGGGAGTATACCTGCGTCGACGGCTGCGGGGTGCTCACCTATCCCGAGAGCGAGCTGACCGGCATGGCCGGCACGCTCACGACCATCACTTTCACGCCGTCGAGCGCCGTGCTCAAGCGCACCGGCACCGTCACGAGCCGGATGGTCTTTGCCCCCGGCGCGCGCAACACGTTTTTGTACCAGACGCCGTATGGCACCAGCACGGTCGGGCTGGAGACGCAGCGCTACCGCTCCACGCTGGGCGAGCGCGGCGGGGTGCTGGATCTGTTGTATGTCGTGGATTTTGACCATGCCTGCGCCAACCGCAACCAGCTGAAGATCACCGTCCGAGAACAATAAGATTATAGAATAGAGGGTAACTGATTATGGCCAATCGAATCGAACAGGCACGCGCCGCCGTGGATGCGTGCATCCGGGAAGCATATCTGCGCGCTGCTGCTGCGGGTGATCTGCCCGAGGGCGCGGACGTGCGCGGCTCCGTCGAGCAGCCGAAGGACACCGCCAACGGCGACTTTGCCGCCAACCACGCCATGGCGTCGGCCAAGACCATGCACATGGCCCCACGCAAGATCGCCGAGGCGCTCATCGCGCACATGGAGTTGGACGGCACGTGGTTTGCCTCCGTTGAGGCGGCAGGGCCGGGCTTTTTGAACTTCCGCCTGTCCGACAAGTGGTATCAGGACGTGCTGACTGCCGTGGACGAAGCCGGCGCGGACTATGGCCGCGTGGACGATGGCCATGGGGAAAAGGTCATGGTGGAGTTCGTATCCGCCAATCCGACCGGGCCCATGACGATCGGCAACGCGCGCGGCGGCGTGCTCGGCGACGCGCTCGCGTCCGTGCTCGACCGCGCGGGCTACAATGTCTGGCGCGAGTTTTACGTCAACGACGCCGGCAATCAGGTCGACCTGTTCGGCAAGTCCATCGAGGCGCGCTATCTTCAGCTCATCCAGGGCGAGGACGCCGTGGAATTCCCGGACAACGGCTACCACGGCGACGACATCCGGGAGCTTGCCAAACTGATCTACGAGCGTGACGGCGACAAGTACCTCACCATGCCGAGCGCCGAGCGCTGCGCGGCGTTCGTGGCCTTCGGCCTGCCGTACAACATTGCGCGTATGCAGCGCGACCTCGAGCGCTACCGCATCCATTTTGATCAGTGGTTTCTTGAGAGCAGCCTGCACAGTTCCGGCTACGTGACCGAGACGGTGCAGCTGCTTGTGGACGCCGGCCTGACGTATGAAAAGGACGGCGCGCTCTGGCTGCGCAACACCGACCTCGGCGCCGATAAGGACGAGGTCCTGCGCCGCTCGAACGGGTTTTATACGTACTACGCGGTCGACATCGCCTATCACCGCAACAAATTCATCGAGCGCGGCTTTGACCGCGTCATCGACGTCTGGGGCGCGGATCACCACGGCCACGCCATTCGCTTCGCCGCGACCATGCGCGCGCCCGCGCTGGGGCTCGAGGGCCGCAAGCTCGACTTCCTCATCATGCAGATGGTGCGCCTCATGCGCGGCGACGAGATCGTCAAGGTCTCCAAGCGCACGGGTAAGGCGCTCTCGCTCGCTGACCTCATGGACGAGATCGGCGTGGATGCCTGCCGCTTCTTCTTCAACGCCAAGCCGGACTCGCATCTGGAGTTTGACCTCGACCTCGCCATCCGGCAGGACAGCGAAAACCCCGTCTACTACGTCCAGTATGCGCACGCGCGCATCTGCACGCTGCTCGCCGCCATGGCCGAGGTCGGCTGCGCCGTGCCCGCTGCGGCGGATGTGGACGTGGCCCTGCTCACGACGCCGCAGGAGCACGAGCTCATCAAGCAGATCGCCATGCTCCCGGAGGAGATCCACCTTGCCGCGCGCGATTACGATCCCAGCCGCATCAACCGCTACGTGACGGAGCTGGCCGCGCGCTTCCACCGGTTCTACAATGTCTGCCGCATCAAGGACGCGGAGCCCGCCGTGCGCGACGCGCGCCTGAAGCTGGCCGACACGACGCGTCGCGTGCTCGAGATCGGTCTGGATATCATCGGCGTGACCGCACCGGAAAAAATGTGACCGGAATTTTGAGACAAGCAAATGCCCTCCCACCGCGCACGCGGGGGAGGGCATTTTTGCGCTTCCGGACAGAAACGGCAACAGCGTGCCGCCGGAGAGTGGCGACACGCTGCTGTCGAGAGAGCAAAAATAAGAAGAGAAAAGAAAGAAATCGGAAGAACGTTGAGTTAATTTATTAACTAACGTGATTATTTTATAACACATTCGTGCGGCGTTGTAAAGTGAAAAGTGCGAATTTTTGCAAAATAGGCGTTTCGTCAAGAAAATATCAGTCCAGATGGGCGCTTTTGTGCAATTTGTCGGCGGCGCTATGCGCCCCAGATCCAGCGCACGAGCGCGGCGGCCACGAGAAAGCCGGTCAGGTCGGCGGCGATGGCGGCAGGGATCGCCCAACGGCTGCGCCGGACGCCGCAGGCGCCGAAATACACGGCCAGCACGTAGAACGTCGTCTCGGTCGAGCCGAGCATGACGGCGGCGGTGCGGCCGATGCGGGAATCGGGCCCGTAGGCGCCGATGATGTCGCTGGCCGCGGCCAGCGCGCCGCTGCCGCTGACCGGCCGCACGACCATGAGGATCGCCGTCTCCGGCGGGATGCCGAGCCACGCCAGCACCGGCGCGCACAGGCGCATGAGCGCATCGAGCGCCCCGGAAGCGCGCAGTATGCTCACAGCCGCCAGCAGCGCCACCAGGGCGGGGAAGATGCGCACCACGGTCCGCAGCCCGTCGAGCGCTCCGGCCGTCAGCGCAGAAAAGACGTCCGTCCCCGTCAGCGCGCCGTAGAGCCCCACACCGGCCAGCAGCGCCGGGACGGTCAGCGCCAACACGTCGCTCACCGCCATACGCGCGCCAGGCACTTCCCGGTCAGCAGTCCGACCGTGACCGAGCACAGGGAGGTCACCCACACGGCCGGCAGAATATCGAACGGCACGGCCGCGCCCGCCGCCTCGCGCACCGCGGCGATCGTGACCGGCAGCAGCTGGATTGACGCCGTGTTGAGCACCACCAGCAGGCACAGCTCGTCGCTGGCTTTGCTGCCCCGGAGCTCGCGCGCCATCGCCTGTGCGGCGCGCACGCCGGCCGGCGTCGCCGCGTTGCCGAGCCCGAGCAGGTTCGCGCTCACGTTCATGCTCAGCGCGTCGAGCGTCTGTGCATCGCGCGACGCTCGCGGGAACAACCGCCGCAGCACCGGCTGCAGCAGTCTGGACAGCCCGGCCGCGATGCCGCTGCGCCGCATGACCTCCATCACGCCGGACCACAGGCAGATCATGCCGCCCACCGTCAGGCAAAACGTCACCGCCTGCTGCACACCCTGCGCCGCCGCCGCGCCGACGGCCGCGCTCTGCCCGGTCGCCGCGCCGTAGATCAGCGCCACGCACACCATGCCTACCCAGACCCAGGTCAATGCCATGCCTTTGCGTCCTTTCCTGAAAACTGCGGTTGTCCGCGGCGCTGCGGCCAGCTGTGTGCGGCCGGCGCCGGCACGGGCAACCAGTGCAGTATATGTTTTGCCGCACGGCATTAGGACGATTTGGCGTGGTCGCTGATGATTAAAAAATTTTATGTTTTCGGTGATTATTCACAAAACAGATGAAATTGAAGCATGCAAAAATATACAAATGGTAGAAAAACGCAATTCATTGGACAAGTTGCCGCGAATTCGTTGACTTTTTGTCAACGTTTGGTATAATGCAGGTGTTGAAATGAATGATCGAATCTTTCTCAATTTATTCCATTCGCATTGGAGGCATTTACTATGAAGTCCACAGGCATTGTGAGAAAAGTTGACGAGCTCGGCCGTATCGTGCTCCCCATCGAGCTGAGAAGAACCCTCGGCATTGAGGAAAAAGACCGCATCGAGATCTTCGTGGATGGTGAGTCCATCATCCTGCGCAAGTATCAGCCGGCCTGCATCTTCTGTGATAATGCGAAAGACATCATCAACTACAAAGGCAAGAACATTTGCCCCGACTGCATCCGCGCCATGAACGAGAAGCTCTGAGCACGGAGCAAAAAAGTCCCCTGACCGTCGGTCAGGGGACTTTTTTTATCGTCTGCGGGGGCTCAGGCGTTGAGCGCCATCTGATACAGCTCATTTTTGCCGAAGCCGGTGTCTGCCGCGGCGAGCTTGCACGCCTCTTTGAGCGCGCGGCCCTCGCTGCGGTAGCGCGCCACGATCTCGAGCGCCTGCTCGGCCGTGACGACCGGCTCCGAGCACTCGGGTGCGCCGCGCAGCACGAGCACGAATTCGCCCTTCGGCGGCGTCTCGGTGAAGTAGGCCACCGCGCCGTCGAGCGTCGTGCGCAGCTTTTGCTCATGGAGCTTGGTCAGCTCGCGCGCGAGCGTGATCTCCCGCGCGCCGCCGAACGTGTCGCGCAGGTCGCAGAGCGTGCGCAGCAGCTTGTGCGGCGCTTCGTAGAAGATCATCGTGCGCGTCTCGCCGCGCAGGCGCTCAAGATGCTCGCGCCGGGTCTTGCCGCTCACGGCGAGAAAGCCCTCGAAGCAAAACTGCTGCGTCGGCAGGCCGGACACGGCCAGCGCCGCGATGGCCGCGCACGGGCCGGGGATGACCTGCACGTCGATGCCCTGCTCGGCGCACTGGCGCACGATGTCCTCACCGGGGTCGGAGATGGCGGGCATGCCGGCGTCGGTCACGAGCGCGCACGTCTCACCGGCGAGCAGCCGGGCGACGATCTTCTCACCGCTGGCGTATTTGTTGTGCTCATAGTAGCTCACGCACGGTTTTTTGATCTCAAAATGGTTGAGGAGCTTCGCCGTCACGCGCGTGTCCTCGGCGGCGATGAAGTCGGCGCTGCGCAGCGTCTCGAGTGCACGCACGGACAGGTCGCCGAGGTTGCCGATCGGCGTGCCGACCAGATACAGTGTTCCGCTCATAGTCACGTCCTCCTGTGATAAATTCTGCGGATCTCTTCCGAGTCCGTGCCGTCGGGTGCGCACAGTGCCAGCGGCGGCAGGAGCTTGAGCCCCGGCTTTCCGCCGCGGCGTGCCTCGACCAGCACGAGGCTGGGCGCTGTATGTGCCGTGTGCGCCACGGTGCGCAGGCGCTTGGGCTCGAGCCCGGCGGCCGTGAGCGCGCACAGCAGCTCGCTCAGCCGCTCCGGCCGGTGCACGAGTGCTGCCGAGCCGCCCCAGCGCGTGAGATAGGCCATGGCGGCGCAGATGTCCTGCATGGTGCAGGTGCGCTCGTCGCGCGCGTGCGCGCGCATGGGGTCGGGCGAGGTATAGCCGCTGCCCGCGGCGAAGTACGGCGGGTTTGCCACGACGAGGTCAAAGCTGCCGGCCGGGAGCACCGCGCGGTGCTCGCGCAGGTCGGCGCAGAGGATCTGCGCCCGGCCGGTCAGGCCGTTGGCCTCGAGATTGTTCCGGCAGAGCTGCGCCGCGTCCGGCTGCAGCTCCACGCCGACGGCCGCCGCTTGCGGCAGCGCGTGCAGCAGCAGCACCGTCAGCACGCCGGCGCCGCAGCCGAGGTCGGCAAAGCGGCGCACGCGGCGGTCAGCCGCGAAATCGGCCAGCAGCACGCTGTCTGTGCCGAGGGCGAACCCGGCGCCGGAGCGCGCAAACCGCGGCCCGCCCGGCCACAGATCGTCATATTGTACGCAGGGGGGCATGGCATCCGCTCCTTCCGCGAAAATCGTCTGAAATAGATAGAGGCGATATGCCTGGAGCATATCGCCTCATCCGTTTGCGTTGTTCTCGGTCGAATTAGTCGACAGAGATCGCGCCCACCGGGCAGTTCGCAGCGCAGGTGCCGCACTCCATGCAGCTGTCCGCGTTGATGACGTACTTGCCATTGCCCTCGGAAATCGCCTCAGCCGGGCAGTTCGCAGCACAGGTGCCGCACATGACGCAATCGTCGCCAATAACAAATGCCATTGTAATTACCTCCTATGATTTTGACCAGACTTCTCTTCCTCTGGTATGGAGTCATTGTAGCACAAAAATCCGAAAAATCAACCGTCATTTTCGAAATTCGGAAAAGCATGTTGATTAAAATACAGGAAGGGGTGGAAATAATAAAAATCAGCTTCCCGGATTCGGCAGTTTCCTTGTGCCGGCCGGGGGATAATAGAGGCGTATGACCAGCGAAGGAGGCAAACGATCTATGCGCGGCAGCGAACGGTTTACACAGCGGGCATCCACGGCGATCACAAAGGCGCACGACGCAGCCCTGGGCATGGGGCACAGTTATGTGGGCACGGAGCATCTCCTGCTCGGCATCATCCGGGAGGGGGAGGGGCTCGGCGCCCGCATCCTGACCGATAACGCGCTGACGGACGCCGTGCTCACGCGCATGGTCACGGAGACGGTCGGCCGCGGCGTGCCCGGCGCGCCCGAGCAGGGGCTCAGCCCCCGGGCGCGGCACGTCATCGAACTAGCCGCCGAGGATGCCAACCGGCTCGGTCACTGTTACGTTGGCACGGAGCACATCCTCATGGGCATCCTCCGCGAGGCGGATAGCGCCGGTGCGCGCATCATCGTGGCGGCCGGTGGCGACCTGAACAAGATCTACACGGACATCATGGACGTGTTCGGCCGGCCGGAGTATAAGCCCCGGCCGCAGCAGTCGGCTCCGCGGTCTCAGACGCGCCGCGCCGCCGACACGAAAACGCTCGACCAGTACGGCCGCGACCTCACGGAGCTGGCAGCCGGCGGGAAGATGGACCCGGTCATCGGCCGCGACCGGGAGATCGAGCGCGCCATCCAGATCCTCTCGCGCCGCAGCAAGAATAACCCCGTGCTCATCGGCGAGCCCGGCGTCGGCAAGACGGCGGTGGCCGAGGGGCTGGCGCAGCGCATTTCGGACGGCAACGTGCCCGAGGACCTGCGCAACAAGCGTATTGTGAGTGTGGACCTGACGGCCATGCTCGCGGGCACAAAGTACCGCGGCGACTTTGAAGAGCGCGTCAAGTGCGTCCTGCACGAGGTGCAGCGAGCGGGGAATGTGATTCTCTTCATCGACGAGCTGCACACGATCGTCGGCGCGGGCTCGGCCGAGGGCGCGATCGACGCGGCGAACATTCTCAAGCCCGCGCTCGGGCGCGACGAGCTGCAGATCATCGGCGCGACGACGCTCGAGGAGTACCGCAAGTATATCGAAAAGGACGCGGCGCTCGAGCGGCGCTTTCAGCCCGTGCGCATTGCAGAGCCCACGCCGGAGCAGAGCCTGCTGATCCTGCGCGGTCTGCGCGAACGGCTCGAGGCACACCACCGCCTGCACATCACGGACGATGCGCTGCGCAAGGCCATCACGCTCTCCGTGCGCTATATCGGCGACCGCTGGCTGCCGGACAAGGCCATCGACCTCGTGGACGAGGCGGCCTCGCGCGTGCGCATGCAGGCGCTCGTGCAGCCGGAGCGGGTGCACGCGCTGGAGATGCAGCTGACGAACACGACCGCGGATATGGAAAACGCCGTGCGCGCGCAGAATTTCGAGCGCGCGGCCCACCTGCGCGACCGCGAGCAGAAGCTGCGCACGGAGCTCGAGCAGCTGCGCAGTCAGTGGGAGCAGACGCACGCCGGCCCCGTGCGCGCCGTGACGGGCGAGGACGTGGCCGAGATCGTTTCGCTCTGGACGGGTATCCCCGTCGCGGGCATCACTTCGAGCGAGAGCAAGCAGCTGCTGCAGATGGAGGCGTCGCTGCGCCGCCGCGTCGTCGGGCAGGAGGAGGCCGTGCACGCGGTCTCGAACGCGATCCGCCGCAGCCGCGTCGGTCTCGGCGACCCGAACCGCCCGATCGGCAGCTTTCTGTTCCTCGGCCCGACCGGCGTCGGGAAGACGGAGCTCTGCCGCGCGCTGGCCGAGGCGCTCTTCGGCGACGAGAAGGCGCTCATCCGCGTGGACATGTCGGAATATATGGAGCGGCACAGCGTCTCGCGGCTCATCGGCTCGCCCCCTGGCTATATCGGCCACGAAGAGGGCGGCCAGCTCACGGAAAAGGTGCGCCGCAAGCCGTATTCCGTTGTGCTGTTCGACGAGATCGAAAAGGCGCACGAGGACGTGTTCAACCTCCTGCTGCAGGTCATGGAGGACGGCCAGCTCACGGATTCGCTCGGGCGGAAGGTGAACTTCCGCAACGCCGTCGTCGTCATGACCTCGAACGTCGGCGCGAAGGCCATCACGGACAGCCGCCGCAGCCTCGGCTTCACGCAGCAGACGGGCGAGGGCGCCGGGCGCACGGACGCCGAGATCCGCTGCATGGTCATGTCCGACCTGAAAAAGACGTTCCGGCCGGAGTTTCTCAACCGCGTCGACGACATCATCGTCTTTCACAAGCTCACGCGCGCCAACATCCGCCAGATCGCGCAGAAGCTCCTCGACACGGTCAACACGCGCATGGAGCGCGCGGGCGTAGAGCTGCAGGTGCCGGACGCGGCGCTCGATGCGCTCTCGGCCACGGGGTATGACCCCGTGTACGGCGCGCGGCCGCTGCGCCGGGCCATCCAGAGCACGATCGCCGATCAGGCAGCGGGCATGCTGCTTGACGGCACGCTCCAACAGGGCGATGTCGTGACGGCGGAGGTGCACGACGGAAAAATTATTTTGACGAAAACGCGCGAACATGGTACGATAACGTCCTGAATAGCAATCTGGACGGAGGCATACCCCAACATGGCACAGAATACCCAAGAGGAAAACAAGGCAATTTATCTCGACCCGTTTCGTTACAATCAATTTCAGGGCTTCAATTCACACAACCACATCGTTGTCACCGAGGTCGGCGAAGGCACGAGCGTCGTCGAAGTCGAGATGACGCAGGACGCCATGAACCCGCTCGGCATGGCACACGGCGGGCTGATCTTCAGTATGTGCGATGTGGCGACCGGCGTTGCCGCGCGTACCGGCGGGCGCATCACCGTGACGCTCGACAGCAGCATCCAGTTTCTGCGTCCGGGCAAGGACACATCCAAGCTCGTGGCGCACGGCCGTGTCGTCAAGGAGGGCCGCACGACCGGCCTTGTGACGGCGGAGGTGTTCAATGATGCGGGCGAGCTGCTCGCCACCGCGTCCGTGATGGTCTACTATGTGGACGAGAACACCTATGCGGACGAAACGATGCAGTAAATTGCACGATCAACGAAGAAAAGAGACGTTCTCAGAACGTCTCTTTTCTTCATCTACCCCTCCGCGCGGATGAGCGTCGTGCCGGGGTAGTAGTGCGCGAGAATGTCGGCATAGCCGCTGCCGCGGATGGCCATGACGTTCGCGCCGTACTGGCTCATGCCGACGCCGTGGCCGCTGCCCGTGACGGTGAAGGTGAACGTCCCGCCGCTGTAGGCAACGGAAAACGCTGCCGAGCGCAGGGAAAAGAGTGCACGCACCTGCGCGCCCGTGAGCGTTTCGGAGCCGACGGGGATGTGCGCCACGCGGCCGCTGTCATCGAGCTCCGGCGTGCCGAACCATGTGCCCGGATCGTCGCTGAGCACACAGTCCGGGTAGCTGTCGAGCACGGCCGCGCGCACGGCGTCGGCCGCGATCTCGGCCGTAGAGACGTAGTTCGGCACGTCCTGCGCCGTCTCGGGTGAGGACACGCTCACGAGATACGGCGCATCGCCGCTCCAGAGCGCGGCGCTGCTCTCGGTCGCCCCGGCGGACGAGGCGTGGAACACCGCGCGGATGAGCTGCCCGCCGTAGGTGAGGTACTGCCCGTCCGTGTCGGTCACGGCCTGGCGGATGCGCGCCATGTTGTGCGCATAGTCCGCGCCCCATTGCTCGCGCAGCGCGGCGTCGTCCTTGCGCGCGCAGCAGCAGGTGTACTGGTCGCAGACACCGGCCTCCGGGTGGTTGGCTGCCCCGCCGCGCACGCGCTGGAGGATATACGTGCGCGCGGCGACCGCCTGCGCCCGCAGCGCCTCGGGCGCGAAGGACGCGGGCATCTCGGCGGCCACGACGCCGGGCAGCCAGTCGGCCATCGTCGTCTCGACGAGCTCGCCGCCGCTGAGCGCCGTGATGGCCGTCTCGCTGTCGGGCGCGACGGCGGCCGACGCCGTCACGGATGGGATGGGCTGCCCCGCCGGCTCTTGGGCCGGGCCGAGCGTGACCACGAGCCACGGGATCACGAGCGAGAGCACCACGAGCAGCAGCGACAGCAGGAAAACTTTGCGCACGTGCGCTGCCTCCTTTCTGCCCTGCGGAGGCGTTTTGCGCCTTGACGCAGGGGGCAAATCAGTATAAAATAAGTCTATTCAATATGTATTGGGACAGGTAGTTTGTTATGCGCAAAAATGCTTGGGTAATCTGCTGCTGCACGGCTGTGCTGGCAGCGTTCGGGACCTTTTTCCGCTGGCTGCAGGATCAGGTCTGTTTTGAGGCCGACACCGGCCTTGCCGTGCGCGGCAGCATCTGGCCGTACGCCGTCGCGCTGATGATCGTCATCGCAGCGGTCGTGCTGGCCGTGGTGTGCTTTCGGATGAAAAACCAGCCGCATACGTATTTTCCGGATTCGCTTCCGGCCGCGCTTGCCGCGTCGCCGCGTGTGCGCACCATCGGCGGCATCGTGCTCGGCGCATTGCTGGCAGTCGGCGGCCTGTGGCTGCTGCTTGGCAGCGGCACGCTCGCGTCGCCGGGGCTGCAGCGGGTCCTGGCCGTGCTGACGATCGCGGCCGGCGCGGCGTTCGCGCGTCAGATGCTCGCCCCCGGCGATGCCGAGACGGCGTCCGGCGCGGTCGTGTGCGCGTCCATGCCGATCGTGCTGCTCGCGTTCTGGCTGATCGTGAGCTACAAGGTCAATATCATCAACCCCACCGTCTCTGCCTACGCGGTCGAGATCCTGGCGCTGTGCGCTGCGCTTATCGCGTCTTATGAGTTTGCCGGCTTCGCCTACGGCCGCCCGAAGGCGATCAAGAGCATTTTCTGGAGCCAGTTTGCGGCCTTCCTGTGCATCACGGCGCTGCCGGATGACCGCGCCGGCGGGCAGCAGCTCATGCTGGCGGCCATCGCGGGCATTCTGCTGTTTCAGTCCTACCTGACCGCATCCAACATCCGCCCGGCCGTGTCCGGGCCGGTCGGCGGTGCGCAATAAGCTGTGAAAAGCCCGCATGGCGCTGCCATGCGGGCCTTTCCATATAGAGACCGGCATCCGCCGGAGAGGAGAAACGTCTATGAACAACATCCTGGCCCAGCTCAACAGCGTACCCATGTACGCGATCTGCGGCGGCATCATCGCGTTCGTTGCGGTGGTGTGCGTCATTTTCCTCGTGCGCTCTTACCGCGCGGGTCTTGCCATCGGCATCGACCCCGCGCGCATGAAGCGTGCCATCACGTCGAGCGCCACGTTCTCTGTCTTGCCGAGCGTGGGCATCCTGCTCGGCGTCATCGCCCTGTCCGGCAGCCTCGGCACGCCGTGGCCGTGGCTGCGCCTGTCCGTCATCGGCGCGCTGCATTATGAGACGCAGGTCGCGCAGGCTGCGGCCGAGCAGGTCGGCATGCACGCCCTGTCCGCCGCCGAGATGACGCCGCAGGGCTTCACGACGATCGCCCTGCTCATGAGCGTGTGCATCATGTGGGGCATGATCCTGTCGATCTTTTTCAACAAGCGCTACCTCAAGCGCCTCGGCAACGACGGGGCCAAGTCCGCCTCCGGCGTCGGCTTCGGCGACAGCGCCATGACGGCCATGTTCATCGGCCTCGTGTGCGCGTATATCGGCAGCTACATCGGCGCGTTCGTGTCCGGCGAGGGACTGTTCACCTGCACCGGCGACTGGACGCCGCTGATCGTCGTGGCCGTGTCGGCTGCGGTGATGGCGCTGTTTGTGTACCTGTCGGAGAAAAAGAACATGGCCTGGCTGGAGAGCTTCTCTATCGCCGGCAGTATGCTCATCGGCATGGCGGCGGCCGTGCTCGTGCGGCTGTGAGGAGGGGACATCATGAACGAAACCGAACGCAAAGCATATCTCGAACAGTTCAACCGCCGGACGCACGTCCTCGGCCGCATCGTGAGCGCGATCACGCTCGTGCTGCTCGTCGGCGCGCCGTTTCTCATCGGCACGTTCCTCGGCGCCATGCCCGACATGGGCGCCGTCGCCAAGGGCTTTTTGTCCGTCGGCCTCGTGTGGACGGTCAGCAGCGTGGCGGAGTTTCTCATCTACACGCCCATGCTCGGCGCCGGCGGCGGCTACCTCGCCTTCATCACCGGCAACCTCATCAATATGAAGATCCCGTGTGCCGTCAACGCACGCGATATCGTCGGCACGAAGACCGGCACGGCCGAAAATGAGATCATCTCGACGCTCTCGATCGCAACATCCTCGCTCGTGACCATCGTCGTGCTCGCGCTCGGCGTGGCGCTGCTCGTGCCGCTGCAGCCCGTGCTGCAGAGCCCCGTGCTCCAGCCGGCGTTTGCCAACGTCGTCCCGGCGCTCTTCGGCGCGATGGCATATCAGTACTTCCGCAAGAACGTGCAGGTCGCCGTCGCTCCGCTGGTCGTGATGAGCCTGCTGTTCATGCTCGTCCCGTCGCTGACGAGTTCCACGAGCTTTATGATCATTCCGAGCGGCGCATTGGCCATCGGCATTGCCTACAGCATGTACCGCAAGCAGAAAAAGGAGGCAGATGTCAAATGAAATTCCGTCCCGGTTATCTCGCGCTCGCGCCGCTGGCCCCGCTGGGGGCGGCCGTGGCGCACGCTGCGCTCACACCGCGCGAAACGTCCGCTTATCAGCCGCAGCCGGATCCCGACCGCGCCATGGCCTACGCCGAGAAGCTCTCGGCCATGATCCGGTGCGACACCACATCCTACGCCAACGTCCGCGAGCCGGAAAAGTTCGAGCGCTTCCACGCGCTGCTCGCCGGGCTCTTCCCGCTCGTGCATGAAAAGCTGGAGCGCACGGACATTGACGGCAACCTGCTCTATTACTGGCCGGGCCGCGCGCACGACCGTCCGATCGTGCTCATGAGCCATCAGGATGTCGTGCCCGCCGAGGGCACGTGGGAGCACGCGCCGTTTTCCGGCGACATTGCCGACGGCAAGGTCTGGGGCCGCGGCGCGTCGGACACCAAGTGCTCGGTCATGGCGTTTTTCCAGGCGGTCGAGGAACTGCTCGCCGCCGGATACGAGCCGGCCAACGATGTCTACATCGCCTCGTCGTGCACGGAAGAGTGGGCGGGCGACGGCGCGCCGAAGCTCGTTGCCGAGCTCAAGCGCCGCGGCGTGCGGCCGTTTCTTGTCTGCGACGAGGGCGGCGGCATCATCACCGAGCCGATCGGCGGCATCCCCGGCAACTTTGCCATGGTCGGCGTGTTTGAAAAGGGCAAGGCGGACGTGAAATTCACCGCCCGCAGCACCGGCGGCCACGCCAGCGCCCCGACGGCGAACACCCCCATTGCCCGCCTGTCTGCGTTCGTGACGGATGTGGAAAAGCACGCGCCGTTCCGCAAGAAGTTCCTGCCCGAGGTCACGGCCATGTTCACGCGCCTGGCGCCGTATGCGCCGTTTGGCCTGCGGCTCGTAATGGGCAATCTCTGGCTGTTTGCCCCGCTGATGAAGGTCGTGCTGCCGCGCGTGTCGGCGCAGGCGGGCGCGATGCTGCGCACGACGATCGCGTTCACGATGCAGTCCGGTTCGGATGCGTACAACGTTCTGCCGCAGGAGGCGACGCTGGGCGCGAATATGCGCTTCATCCCGCACCAGGGCGAGCAGGAGAGTCTGGCCATCATCCGCCGGCTCGCCGAGAAGCACGGCCTGGAGATGGAGGTCGTGCACACGAACGACTACTCCGAGCCCGTGGACATCCACGGCGAGGCGTTCCGTCAGGTGGAGCGGGTCATCGGCGAGACGTTCCCCGGCCTGCCCGTCAGCCCCTATGTCATGACCGGCGCGACGGACGCGCATTTCTATCAGGAGATCTGCGACAGCTGCGTGCGCTTCGCCCCCGTGATCTACGGCCCGGAGCAGATGAAGGGCATGCACGGCATCAACGAGAACATCGAATACAGCTGCCTGCCCGGCGCGGTCGATTTCTACAAGAATCTCATCCGCGCGCAGGAACAATAAAAAAACAACGGCGCGCCCCGGCTGAGGCCGGGGCGCGCTGCCGCAGAAAAGCGGAAACACGGCAAAGCGCCCGGACATTTCGTCCGGGCGCTTTGCCGTATGATGGTGCACGTTTTATTCAAACGAGATCATGTAGTAATACACCGGCTGGCCGCCGTTGACGACGTTCACGTCCGCCATCGGCAGGCGCTCGCCGAGCAGGTCGGCCGCGTGCTGGGCAGCGTCGCCCTGCACGTCCTCGCCGTAGTAGATGGAGACGATCTCGGGGTCGAGATCGTTGGCGGCGTCCGCGATCTTGGTCAGCACCTTGTCGAGGTCGGCGTCGCTGCCGAGCAGCGCACCGTCCATCAGCGCCAGATACTCGCCCTTGCGGATGTTATGGCCGTCAAAGTCGGAGTCGCGCGCGGCGTAGGTGATCTGCGCGGTGTGCACGCTCTCGATCGCGGCGCTCATCTCCGCCTCAATGACGTCCTCGGCGCTCGCCGGGTCGAACGAGAGCATCGCGGTGATGCCCTGCGGCACGGTCTTGGTCGGGATGACGATGACCTTCTTGTCCGACAGCGGGATGCACTGCTGGGCGGCCATGATGATGTTCTTGTTGTTCGGCAGCACGAACACGACCTCCGCCGGGGTCTTGTTGACCTCGGTGAGGATGTCCTCCGTGGAGGGGTTCATGGTCTGGCCGCCGGTGACGACGCGGTCCACACCCAGCTCGCGGAAGAGATTCGCCATGCCCTCGCCGGCAGACACGGCCACGACGCCGAACTGCTTTTCGGGCTTGGCCACTTCGGGCTCGGCCTCCGCCTTAGCGGCAGCTTCGGCCTCGGTCTCCTTGCCGGAGAGCGCAGTGTGCTGGTTGCGCATGTTTTCGATCTTCACGGTCTGGAGCGGGCCGTAGGTCAGCGCCTCGGTCAGCACCTCGCCGGGCACGTTCGTGTGCACGTGCACCTTGATGATCTCGTCGTCATCGACCACGACGACGCAGTCGCCGAGATTCTTCAGGAACGAGCGCAGGAGCTCCGGGCTCTTGCTGTTCTCGCGCGCGACGATAAACTCCGTGCAGTAGCCGAACGTGATCTCGCCGGTGTCGAACTCGGAGAAGTCCGCGCCCTCTTTCGACGCCTGCACGGCAGCCGGAGCGGCGGAGGTCACGGGGGCGGCGGTGCGGCCCTGCAGATAGCCGAGCATGGCGTCCATGACGAGCACGAAGCCCTCGCCGCCGGCATCGACCACGCCTGCGCGGCGCAGCACGGGGTTGATGTCCTGCGTGTCGGCCAGCGCCTCGCGCGCGGCGGCGAGCAGCGCATCGAGCATGCCCTCAAAGTCCGTGCTGTCCTTGGCGAAGGCCACGGCGGCCTGCGCGCCCAGACGGCTGACGGTGAGGATTGTGCCCTCGGCCGGCTTCATGACGGCCTTGTAGGCGGCGTCCACGCCGGCGGAGACGGCGGCGGCAAATTCCGCCGCGCTCGCAGTCTCGCGGCCCTTGAGGGACTTGGCGATTCCGCGGAACAGCAGCGACAAAATGACGCCGGAGTTGCCGCGCGCACCGCGCAGCAGCGCGCTCGCGGCGCAGTCGGCCACGGCGCCGACGGTGTCGGTCTGCTTACGGCCGAGCTCGATGGCGGCCGAGTTCATCGTCAGGCTCATGTTCGTGCCGGTATCGCCGTCCGGAACAGGGAAGACGTTGAGCTCGTTGATCTTCTGTTTGTTTTCTTCCAGTGCCGCGTTTGCGCACAGGAGCATTTCCCGAAGCGCTGCGGCATCAATGATTTCTCTCAAATCTGTACACCTCCGACAGGGGGAATGAAAATGGCCCGGAAGCGCGGCTCCCGGGTGGGAAGCAGTGCGAAATGTCCCCGCTTAATCGAGGAACATGGTGTCCACGTACACGTCCACGCGCGCCACGGGGACGCCGGTGGCCTGGTTGACCTTGTAGCTGACCTCGTTGATGATGCTGTGGGCAAGCGCGGAAATGTTCACGCCGTGATCGACCGCGATGTGCAGCTCGAGCGAGATGCTGCCGTCATCGGCGAACGTGGCGTTGACGCCCTTGGACATGGATTCGCGGCGCAGGAGCTGGAACGGTCCGCTGTCTTTGCTGCGGCCGACCATACCCTTCACGCCGAAGCAACTGGTCGCGGCGTCGCCTGCAAGGTTGGTGAATACTTCATTGGTGATGCTGATGGTGCCATTCGATTGTTCGATTTTGACCATGTAGACAGCCCCTTTCTTAACAGCAGTGATATATTATATAACAATAGGTGAGAAATCACAAGCGAAAAATTAGCGAAAAAACTGGACATTTTCCGTGAAAACGCCGGTTTTCACCCGGAAACTTGCACGTTTTCAATAGTTGCGTTTCGAAAATTGAAACAAGAATCAAAAAAACTATTATTTACGTTTTTTTGAAACTGTGTTATCCTATTGACGTGAATGGGCGGATAGGTGCCCATTGCACGAATATAGGATAACATATAAGAGAAATAGGAGATGAAGTTTATGGCAAGAAAGCTCGTTACCATGGACGGCAACAACGCTGCCGCCCACGTGTCCTATGCGTTCACGGAAGTGGCTGCCATTTACCCGATCACCCCGTCGAGCCCGATGGCCGACCTGGTCGATCAGTGGGCCGCTGCCGGCCGCAAGAACATCTTCGGCACGAAGGTCCGTGTGCAGGAAATGCAGGCAGAGTCCGGCGCAGCCGGCGCTGTCCACGGTTCGCTGAATGCCGGCGCCCTGACCACGACGTACACCGCCTCTCAGGGCCTGCTGCTCATGATCCCGAATATGTACAAGATGGCCGGCGAACTGCTCCCGGCCGTGTTCCATGTGACGGCCCGCGCGCTCGCGTCGCACACGCTGTCCATCTTCGGCGATCAGTCCGACGTCATGGCCTGCCGCCACACCGGTTTTGCCATGCTCGCCGAGGGCAATGTGCAGGAAGTTATGGATCTGTCCCCCGTGGCGCATCTGGCCGCCATCAAGGGCCGCGTCCCGTTCCTGAACTTCTTTGACGGCTTCCGGACCTCGCATGAGATCCAGAAGATCGCCGTCTGGGATTATGACGATCTGGCCGAGATGGTGGACATGGATGCGGTCAATGCCTTCCGTCAGCGCGGCCTGAACCCGCAGCATCCGCAGATGCGCGGCAGCCACGAAAACGGCGATATCTTCTTCCAGAACCGTGAGGCGTCCAATAAATATTATGACGCCGTGCCGGATCTGGTCGAGGAGTACATGGGCAAGATCAATGCCAAGATCGGTACGAACTACCAGCTCTTTAACTACTATGGCGCTCCGGATGCTGACCGTGTCATCATCTCCATGGGCTCCATCTGCGACGTGGCCGAGGAAGTCATCGACTACCTCAACGCGCACGGCGAGAAGGTCGGCCTCGTGAAGGTCCGCCTGTACCGTCCGTTCCGCGCCGACAAGCTCATCGCGGCCATCCCGGCGACCTGCAAGAAGATCGCCGTGCTCGACCGCACGAAAGAGCCCGGTGCTCAGGGCGAGCCCCTGTACCTCGACGTCGTCACCGCGCTGGCCAATGCCGGCCGCAACGACATCGTCGTCACCGGCGGCCGCTACGGTCTCGGTTCCAAGGACACCCCGCCGTCCTCCGTGTTCGCGGTCTATGAAGAGCTCAAGCGCGACACGCCGAAGCGTCAGTTCACCATCGGCATCGTCGATGACGTGACCAACCTCTCCCTGCCGGAGACGGACGCGCCCGACACTTCCCCCGAGGGCACCATCGCCTGCAAGTTCTGGGGTCTCGGCGGCGACGGCACCGTCGGCGCGAACAAGAACTCCATCAAGATCATCGGCGATCACACCGATAAATATGTTCAGGCCTACTTCCAGTACGACTCCAAGAAAACCGGCGGCGTGACCATCAGCCACCTGCGTTTCGGCGATCACGAGATCAAGAGCCCGTACTACATCAATAAGGCCGACTTCGTGGCCTGCCACAACCCGTCCTACATCACCAAGGGCTTCAAGATGGTCCAGGATGTCAAGCCGGGCGGCGTGTTCATGATCAACTGCGAGTGGACGCCTGAGGAGCTCAGCCACCATCTGGACGCCTCCGCCAAGCGCTACATCGCCAAGAATAACATCCAGCTCTACACGATCAACGCCATTGACCTGGCCATCAAGATCGGCATGGGCAAGCGCAACAACACCATCCTGCAGTCCGCATTCTTCTCCCTGGCGAAGATTATGCCGGAAGAGGACGCCATCCGCTACATGAAGGAGAAGGCCAAGGCCTCCTACATGAAGAAGGGTGAGGACGTCGTCGAGATGAACTACAAGGCCATCGACCTCGGCGCGACCGCGTATGTGAAGATCGACGTTCCGGCCGACTGGGCCAACGCCGTCGACGAAGCGCCTGCCAAGGAACTGACCGGCCGTCCGGCCACCGTCAAGATGGTGCGCGACATTCTCACCCCGGTCGACAAGATGGACGGCGACAGCCTGCCGGTCTCCGCGTTCGTCGATCACGCCGACGGCACGTTCGAGCTCGGCGCCTCCGCGTATGAGAAGCGCGGCGTGGCCGTCTCCGTGCCCGAGTGGGACAGCACCAAGTGCATCCAGTGCAACCAGTGCGCTTACGTCTGCCCGCATGCGACCATCCGCCCGTTCGCGCTCACGGCCGACGAGCTGGCCGCCGCGCCCGCGCAGACCAAGGCGGTCGACTTCAAGGTCGGCGCCGGCAAGGGCGTTTACAAGTTCTCCATGGCCATCTCCCCGCTCGACTGCATGGGCTGCGGCGTCTGCACGCACGTCTGCCCGGTCGGCGCGCTGACGATGCAGCCGCTCGAGAGCCAGGAAGATCAGCAGCCCGTGTTCGACTACATGGTCGCCAAGGTCGCTGAGAAGAAAGAGCTTCAGGACTTCACCGTCAAGGGCAGCCAGTTCCGGCAGCCCATGCTCGAGTTCTCCGGCTCCTGCGCCGGCTGCGCCGAGACGAGCTATGCCCGCCTGATCACGCAGCTGTTCGGCGATCACATGATGATCTCCAACGCGACCGGCTGCTCGTCCATCTGGGGCGGCCCGGCTGCCACCAGCCCGTACACCGTCAACAAGGAAGGCAAGGGTCCCGCCTGGGCCAACTCCCTGTTCGAGGATAACGCGGAGCACGGCCTCGGCATGTACCTCGGCCAGAAGAAGATCCGCGACGATCTGGCGGAGGACATCCGCTACATCGCCGAAAACGGCAAGGATCCCGCCAAGGTCGCGGCTGCGAAGAAGTACCTCGAGACCTATAACGACGGCGAGGCCAACCAGACCGCCACGGCGGAGTTCCTCGCTGTGATGGAGGCCAAGCCCGCCTGTGACTGCGAGCGCTACCAGCGCATCATGACCAACAAGGACTTCCTCAACAAGAAGAGCTGCTGGATCTTCGGCGGCGACGGCTGGGCCTACGACATCGGCTTCGGCGGCCTGGACCATGTCCTGGCGCAGGACGAGGACGTGAACGTGTTCGTCTTCAACACTGAGGTCTATTCCAACACCGGCGGACAGGCGTCCAAGGCCTCCAACATCGGCCAGGTCGCGCAGTTCGCGGCTGCCGGCAAGGAGCTCAAGAGCAAGAGCCTTGCCGAGATCGCCATGAGCTATGGCTACATCTACGTGGCGCAGGTCGCCATGGGCGCAAACCCGGCGCAGACCATCAAGGCCATCAAGGAAGCGGAAGCTTACCCCGGCCCGTCCCTGATCATCGGCTACGCCCCCTGCGAGATGCACAGCATCAAGAAGGGCGGCATGACCAACTGCCAGGGCGAGATGAAGCGTGCGGTCGACTGCGGCTACTGGAATCTCTTCCGTTACGATCCGTCCGCTGAAAAGCCCTTCGCGCTCGACAGCAAGGAGCCGGCCGGCGGCTACCGCGACTTCCTCATGAACGAGGCGCGTTACGCCCGCCTGACCAACGAGTTCCCGGAGCGTGCCGAGGAGCTGTTCGCCAAGTCCGAGGCCAACGCCAAGGTCCGCTACGAGCACCTGCTCAAGCTCAAGCAGCTTTACGACGAGGCATAAGTTTACCTACCACGCAGGCGGGGCTGATTTCAGCCCCGCCTTTTTGCGCTATTAAGCGCAAAAAGGCACCACCGCAAGCCTTCTCCAACGCCCTGCCCGCCGGAACGTGTTGAAAACCGGCAGGGCATGGCGTATACTAGATAACAAATCCCGCACGAAAGGGGAGACCGCCATTTGAATACGGACACCTATCAGAACGCGCTCGAATCCACGAAAGACAGCATCGAGGACGTGAACAGCGCCATCGGCTTCAGCCTCGGCAATCTCACGCTCGAAAAGCTCATCACCTCCGCCATCACGCTCGTGATCTGCGTGCTCGTCATCTGGCTCGTCATGCGCGTCGCGCGGCGCATCTCGGCGCACTCGCGGCTGTCGGAGAGCCTGAGCAGGTTCATCCTCAAGGTGCTCAAGATCGCGCTGGAGTTCATGGCCATCCTCATCGTGGCCGACAGTCTCGGCTTTAACGTTACGGCGCTGCTGGCCGTGTTCAGCCTGCTCGGCCTGGCTTTGTCGCTCTCGGTGCAAAACTGCCTGTCAAACGCCATGAGCGGCATCACCATCCTGCTCACGCGGCCGTTCGAGGACGGCGATTTCGTCGAGGCCGGCGACGTGAGCGGCACCGTCAAGGACATCGGCCTGATCTATACGCAGCTGTGCACGCTGGATAACAAGGACATTTACGTGCCGAACAGCGACCTCTCCGCGTCCAAGATCGTCAACTACAGCCGCGAGCCGCAGCGGCGCGTGGATCTGACCTTCGGCGCGGACTATACCTGCCGCCCGGAGCAGGTAAAGGCGGCGCTGCACAACGCCGTGTCGCTCGTGTCCGGCATCCTGCCGGAGCCGGCGCCGTTCGTGCGCGTGTCGGGCTACGGGGAGAGCAATATTGAGTATACGGTGCGCGTCTGGTGCAAAACGGCCGATTACTGGACCGTGTATTATGACCTCATGGAGGCCGTCGGAGCGGCATTTGACGCGCACGGCGTGTCCATGTCCTACCCGCAGATGAACGTACACGTGCTCGATACGCCGGAAAGTGCAAAAAGGGATTGACTTTCTCGCTTTTTCAGGTATAATAATATGGCCCGCGTGTTGACGTGGGTGATCCTTGCTCTCATTTGAGATGAGGGCCACTAGACCAGAAGGAGGTGCAACTGAAATGGCAAAAACCACCGAAAAGTACGAACTGATGTATATCATCAACCCCAATCTGTCGGAGGAAGAGACTGCAGCAGTCGTCGAGAAGTTCAAGGCGCTTGTCGAGCAGAACGGCACGCTGGAGGAAATGGAGGAGATGGGTAAGCGCAAGCTCGCTTACGAGATCAACTACATTTCTGAGGGCTACTACGTGCTCGTCAAGTTCACCAGCGGCCCGGATTTCCCGGCCGAGCTGGATCGTGTGCTGGGCATCACGGACGGTATTCTCCGCTCCCTGATCACCCGTCGCCCGGAATAAGGAGGCACGGCAATGCTGAACCACATTGTGCTCATGGGCCGTCTGACCCGTGACCCCGAGCTTCGTTATACCCAGTCCCAGATTCCCGTGGCGTCGTTCCGGCTGGCGGTCGACCGTGATTTCGGCGGCCGTGACGGCGGCGAGCGGCAGACGGACTTCATCGACATTGTCGCCTGGAGAAGCACGGCGGAGTTTGTCTCCAAGTACTTCACCAAGGGCAGCATGGCCGCCGTGAGCGGCCGTCTGCAGATCCGCGAATGGACTGACCGCGAAGGCGGAAAGCGCACGACCGCGGAGGTCGTGGCGGACAATGTCTACTTCGGCGAGAGCAAGCGCCGCGACGGCGGCGATACGTCTCGCCCGGCAGCGCCGAGCGCATCGGCCCCGGCTCATCGCGGCAGCTATGGCGGATATGACAATGTCCCCCAGGGCGGCAGCGCATTTTCCGAGCTGGACGACGATGACGGCGATCTGCCGTTCTGATTTTGATAAAGGAGGATTACAGTCTTGGCTTTTGACAGAGATAAGAGCAAGAACCGCAAACGCAGAAAAGTTTGCCAGTTCTGTGTGGACAAGTGCACTTATATCGACTACAAAGACACCGCGAAGCTTCGCCGCTTCCTGTCCGAGCGCAGCAAGATCCTGCCGCGCCGCACGACCGGTACCTGCGCGATGCATCAGCGCGAGCTCACCGAGGCCATCAAGAGAGCGCGTCAGATCGCCCTCCTGCCGTACGTGACCGACTGAGTTTCTGTTCACAGACAGCAAATCGCCCCCATCGAACGATGGGGGCGATTTTTCTTTTTCTTTTTCTTTTGCGCCGTGTCAGTCCCCGAGGTGCAGCGGGATGTTCTCGACCTGCGCGATAACGGAGACCATGGCGCGGATCTGCGGCGTGAGCACCTTGTCGCGGTGGTGCACCAGCTGGCTCCACTGCTCCATGTGGCAGTCCGTGACCGGCAGAATGGCAAGCCGGCCCTCTTCCGCGCGGCGGCGCGCCGTGTAGCGCGGCAGCACGGACAGATAGGGGTTGTGCTCGAGCAGCTGCATGACCATGCTCGTGCTCTCCAGCTCCAGAAACGGCCGGATCGACAGCTTCTGGTGTGCCAGCTCCATGTCGAACTGGTGGCGATAGCTGTTGAACTGCGGCATGAGCACGAACGGCTCATTGACGAGGTCGGCCAGCTTGAGCTGCTTGGCGGCGGCGAACGGGTGCTTGGGGCTGGCGACGATGACGATCTCCTGCGGACACTCGAACAGCTTGATCCGCTGCGCGTCGTAACCCATGTCGTCGAGCGTGTAGATCAGGTCGACTTCATTGTGCATGAGCATATCCGAGAGCGTTTTCGTGTCGCCCTCGATCAGCTGCGTGCTCACGTGCGGACAGTGCTCATGATACAGCGGCAGGATCTCTCCGAAGCTGGCCGTCATGATGGATTCGATCGTGCCGATGCGCAGCGTGCCGGTCAGATCGCGCTCCTGCACCGTGAACGACACGGCGCGTGCGGCGGCCGACACGACATCGCGCGCGTAGGGGATGAACTCCTGCCCGTAGTGGGTGATGGATACGGTTTTTCCGATGCGGTCAAACAGGCGCACGCCCAGCTCGTTTTCGAGCTGCTGGACCTGCACTGTAACGGCGGACTGGGAATACCCCAGGGATTCTGCGGCCTTGGAGAAGCTCTGCAGCTGCGCGACCTTTAAAAACGTGGTCAGCAAACGAAGTTCCATAAGGCGATGCCTCCTTATCCCGATTTGGTTCCGTTTTTTTCTCAAGCTTATAATACGTCGCAAATCCGGCCTGCGTCAAGCATTTTTTCGCCTATCCAACAGGTGACAGGGAAGGATTGACAGGAAAATATCATTTTTGCGAAAGAATATCATCAAAATTTTGGATTGAATCGAAAACGCAAAACGTACCTTTCGGAATTGTGAATTTTACAACAGGCGCGCGATATGCTATCATGCAACTGTAAGCGAGGGGATCGGCCGACGGCCTCCCCGGAACCAAAAAAATTCAGGAGGTAGCTGCTATGAAAAACATTTGGCTGAACATTCTTGCGTTCGTTGCGTTTCTCGCGATCGAGATCGTCGCTGTCTCCTTTATGAGCGCGTACTCCGCGGGCTCTGCTGCGATGGCGCTGCTGGGTGTGCTTGCGCTCGTGATCGGCGGCATTTACACGGTTCTGCTTGGCAGAGACATCGTGAGCATCCGCCGCTGATCTCATTTTCCTTTGCTATTTTTCATCCATTTCTGTTTTTTTCTCCAAGGTTTCCGGGAGTAACCGCCTCCCGGTGACCGCCCCCCCAATGTGCGGTTTCCCGCACAAAAAATCTCCTCCCGTAACCGCCGGGAGGAGATTTTTTTATCCGTGCCGACGCTCGGAAAAAGATTTACAACCGTTCCGGCCTGTGATACACTACGCTCAGAACTGTATATTGCGCAGTCTTCGCCGCTTCGGGCGGCAGGGGAAATGTGGGTGCAAAGCCCCGCGAGTCGGTCACTGTGAAGCCGCCGGAAGGCGGATCAGTCAGAATACCCGAAGGCTGCAGGCATTTCTGCCGGAACCGGAAGTTGCATGGCTGAACGAAGGAATTTCGTCCGGCCGGTTTTGCTGCACCTGTCCGCCGGTTTCGGCGGGCAGAATTTTTTCTTTCAGGAGGGAATCACATGAAAAAACGGTTGCTGTCCCTGCTGCTGGTGCTGACGATGGTGTTCAGCCTCATGCCAGCGGCACTGGCGGCGGACAAGCCGAGCTTCCAGAGCTTCTTTGAAAGCGTCCCGGCCAACGCCGAGACGGAGCCCGGCTCCCCGAACAGCACGAACAAATGGAAAGTGGCCTCGTTGGACGGGGACTATGTGCTCAAGTCCGGCGGAGCCGGAAAAAGCAAAGCCAACAGCACCCTGCAGTTGACCTTTACCGCAGACGCAGAGCTCACATTTGAGTACAAGGTCTCGTCCGAGCCCAAGTACGACTGCTTCACCATCACCTATGACGGGGCGGAAAAGGTCAAAGAGAGCGGCGACCTCGGCTGGAAGACCTACACGCTCTCGGCCGAGTCCGGCAAGGTGCTGACGCTGACCTATGCAAAGGACAGCAGCGGCGACAAATTCGACGACTGCGTCTATGTCCGCAACTTCACGGCGGGCGAGGCCACGGTCGTCACCTTCCACGCCAACGGCGGCGTGGGCGACGACTACACGCAGAATTTCTACGGTCAGGCCGCGCTCAAGCTCAACGCCTTCACGAAGGCGGACGGCGTGTTCGCCGGCTGGGCGACAACACCGGACGGGAAAGTCGCTTACACCGACGGCGCGAAGCTCAACCCCACGGAGGCGATGGATCTCTACGCCGTCTGGACGCCGGCGTACACCGTCACCTTTGCCTATAACGACGGCACAACAGCCGACACCACGGTCGCCATCGCGTGCGACACGGCCATCGGCGCCGGCGCCATCCCGCAGCCGACGCGCACCGGCTATACGTTCGGCGGCTGGTTCGCCGGCAACACCGCGCTGACGGCGGACACGGTCATTGCGGACGACACGACCTATACGGCCGCGTGGACGGCCAACACCTACACCGTGCAGTACCTGCCCAACGGCGGCACGGGCGAGATGGCCGCGCAGACCTTCACCTATGACGCCGAGCAGGCGCTGACGGCTAACGCCTTCACCCGCGCGGGCTACGACTTCCGCGGCTGGAACACCTCTGCTTCCGGCAGCAGCGTGCAGTATACCGACGGCGCGGCCGTCAAGAACCTGAGCGCGGAGAACAACGCTGTCGTGAAGCTCTACGCCGTCTGGGCCGGTCAGCCGGTGCAGGTGACGGTGGATCGCAACGACGGCTCCGAGCCGACCGTGCGCACCGGCGTTGTGGGCTATAACTATAACTACATCTACGAAAAGGGCAGCGCCCGCTACAACCAGATCCCCGATCCCACCCGCACGGGCTACATCTTCCTCGGCTGGTTCGACGCGCCGGAGGGCGGCACGGAGATTACCAACCAGACTAAGTTCGCCGACGTCACGCCCGTGACGCTCTATGCGCACTGGCAGGAGGGCATCACCGTCCATTTTGACGGCAACGGCTACAAGGGCACGATCTCGGACAAGACCGTGCGCAAGGATGCCGTCGGAAAGAATCTGCCCTACCTGTCGGAGTACAGCTACCCGGCCAACAAGGCGCTCGACGGCTGGTATACCGCCAAAGAGGGCGGCGAGCGCGTGACGCAGGACACGGTCTTCACCGAACCCGAGATCACGCTCTATGCCCACTGGAGAGACTATCAGTATCAGGTCGAATTTAACGTTCGATACAGCGACAAGAGCAGCGTGACCGGCGAGATGGCCACCGTGGCCGTCCCGTTCGGCGTGGACTACAACCTGCCTGCCTGCACGTTCCAGCGCGAGGGCTACAAGTTTGCCGGCTGGAGCGAGTTGTCTTATGACACGACGGTCAAGTATGCCGATCAGGCGACCATCCACCGTGATTTTGAAGACGACTGGGACGACGGCAGCGAAGACAACGAGATCTACAAGCTCTATGCCGTCTGGACGAAGGATGCTTTCGGCATCGCGTTTGACGCGGTAGCAGCCGCGCTGCCGGCCGACGGCACCATCCGCACCGCGGATGCGCTCACGCTGCCCACGAGCGGTGACGGCTATACGATCACCTATACCAGCAGCGCCCCGGCAGTGCTGGCTGCCGACGGCACGGTCACGCTGCCGGCCTCCGGCGTGCAGACCGTGACGCTCACCGCCACGGTTACGGACACCGACGGCACGGTAAAGACGCGCGACTATACGCTCACGGTCTATTCGGCTGCGGCCGCCGCGGCCGAGGCGCGCCTTGCGCAGGCGGCGCAGACGCTGGGCAAAACGTTTGAGCCGGCCTACGGCAAGGATACGAACGCGGCCGACGCCCTTGCCGCGCTGCTGGCGTCCAAGGGCTACGACGATGTGACCGTCACGGTCAAGGCCGCCGCGGGCGACGCGAAGGCCTCCATTGACGCCGACGGCACGATCCATTATTTCTTCGATGCCGGCATGAGCAGCCGCAGCAGCTATTTCTACGCGACGTTTGTCCTCAGTCTGGACGGCGCCAGCGTGGAAAAAGAAGTCTATGTGCACATCACCTGGGATCTGGCGCGCGCGCAGGCCGTGCTGCAGGCGGAGCTGGATCGCATCACGCTCCCGACCGAGCCGGTCACGTCTCTGACGCTGCCGCGCTACCCGGTCAAGGAAGGTATCGACCCGTCGCAGGTTGATTACAGCAAGTACGACAACTTCAACACCTGGGCGACCGTCACCTGGACGAGCGCCAACGACCAGATCGTCAAGGTCGGCTCGGCACCCTACACGCCGTACTACGCGCCCTACGCCACGACGCTCACCCGCACCGCGGCAGACCAGCAGGTGACGCTCACGGCGTCCATCGTCTGCAACAGCATTGAGGGACTGACGCTGACGAAGGCCTTTACCGTGACGGTGGCCGCCTCGCAGGAATCGCAGGCGACGCTGCGCGAGCAGCTTCAGGCCAAGCTCGCCGCGGGCTTTGCCGCCTATGGCGGCCTGCGCGATGCCGTGACCGGTGAGCCCCTGGAAGAGCGCGACGGCAAGTACATCGCAGCCAACGACATCCACTTCCCGAACACGCGCGATTTCGGCGTGGACGGCAAGTATACCCCGGTCATCATCACGAGCAGCGATGCGGACACCATCGTGCCCCCCGGCGTGAACAACGCCGCGCGCGTGGAGGTCTACCGTCCGCTGCCCGGCGAGGATGCCAAGGACGTCACCGTCACCGTGACGATCAAGGATAAGGAGACCGGCATCGCCGTCTCGCGCGATTTTGTCATCGCCGTCCAGCCGCTCACGCAGCAGGAGATCGACGACGAGCTCGCGCTTATGGCCGAGGTCAAGGCGCATTACTTTGACGGTATCCGCAATGGCAATCCCGATCCCGAGCACATTACCGGCAACCTGCACGCCTTCCGCGAGGCGTATCTGGACGCCGACGGCCAGCTCGTCTGGGTGTACGACGTTGACGATCAGGCCAACCACGGCATTGTCCCCTCGGAGCTGCCGGGCTGGCAGGCCAGCGAGCGGTGGCGCCTGTTCCGCTCGACGAATCCGGCCGTCATCAGCCACGAAAACCTGCTCGTAACGCGCGCGACGGAGCATAAGGCCGTCACGATTGTCAGCGAGCTCTCGAGTGAGACGCTCGGCAAGTATGCCGCGCGCTACCCGGACAATGCCGACTTCCAGGCGCTGAGCCATCAGGCCGTTTCCGCGCGCCTGATCGTCCGCGGCACGGCCCCTACGAGCGACGAGCCGCAGGTCACGACCAGCACCGTCACCTTCCAGCTGCACACAGACACCGACATGTGGATCCAGCCGACCGTCGTCTACGACCAGCCCGAGGGCACGACGGCGATGGACGTGTTCCGGCAGGTGCTCACGGCCAACGGCTACACCTATGAGGCGAAGGGAAGCTATGTGCAGGCCGTCATCAAGCCGGACGGCACGAAAGTGGCCGAGTTCAGCAAGGGGCCGAATTCCGGCTGGGTCTTTCGCGTCAACGGGGAGTTCCCGGACGTTGCCATGCAAGACTACCAGATCTCGGACGGCGACGTGATCGAGGTGCTCTTCACTGCCAACTATATGGACGAGCCGGGGCTGTTCCTGCCGTTTACCGATGTGAACAACCACTGGGCGTACAGCGCGATCAAGCGCGTGTATAACCGCGGCCTCATGCTTGGCGTGAGCGACACGCGCTTTGCGCCGAACCAGGCGCTCAGCCGCGCCATGCTCGTGACCGTCCTCTACCGCTTGGCGGACGAACCGGATGTGACGGCGGATAACCCGTTCACGGATGTTCCGGCCGGTCAGTGGTACACGAACGCCGTGATCTGGGCGGCGGCCAACGGCATCGTCAGCGGCTTCGGCGACGGTACGTTCCGGCCGAACGAGCCGGCCACGCGCGCACAGGCAGCGGTCATGCTGTGCGGGTACGCGAAGCTTGCCGGACGCGACACGACGCAGCGCGCGGATCTGTCCGCGTATGCGGACGCGGCGGAGATCCCGTCCTGGGCGCTGGCGGAGATGCAGTGGGCGAACGCCGCACAGCTCATCCGCGGCCGCAGCGACACGATCCTTGCCCCGAACGCCGGGACGACCCGTGCCGAGATGGCCAAGATTCTCAGCACATTCATCGGCAAATAACACACAAAACAGCAGCACCCCCGAACTTCGGTTCGGGGGTGTTTCGACTGCCGGAAAACCGCAGGGGTTTTCCGACAAAAGGCTTGCAGTCTGCTGCGCGCAGAATTTGTGCGCCGCCGGCGGGCGGTAAACTCTGCGAGGGTTTTTGATACGCTCAACGCCCCCGAACTTTGGTTCGGGGGCGTCAGCGCTTTGGGGAAAGAAGAGGGAAGGGATTCTTTTATTTTTTCGTGCCGCAGACCTGATACATCCGGTCGTCCGAGATGACGACGTCCACGTCAAAATACGGGGCCATGCGTGCGGCGAGCTCCGTCTCGCTGATGAGGGAGACAGAGACCGTGCTGGCCGCGCCCGCGTGATGCCGGTCGAGCATGGCGCGGCTCATGCCATGCGCGACGGACAGGCGGCCGCCTGGCTTGAGCAGCGTCGCCAGATGCGCGATCAGGCGCGCCGGATCGGGAAAGTGCGGGAAAGCATTGTAGACCATGCAACGGTCAAACGGCTGCGGGAGCGGCACGGTCTCAATGTCGCCGCAGAGCACGGTCACGCGCGCATCCGGGAACTTTTCGGCGGCGCGCCGGGCCATTTCCGGGGCAATGTCCACACCGGTGACGCTGTGCACGTCCCGCGCCAGATAGTCTGGGAAGAGCACGCCCGTTCCGCAGGCCACGTCGAGCACGTCCACGCCCGCGCGGATGTCCGCATTGTCGAGAATGGTGCGGATGACCGGCTCGTTGCGGATCATTTCCGCGTCCCAGTCCGGGGCGCAGCGGTCGAAAAACGAAATGACGTCACTGCGTTCAATCATCGGCAGGCACCTCCTTTGGGTAGCGCTCGGGGATGAGGCGTGCCTTCATGAGCGCGAACACGATGCTCGGAATGAACACGAGCTGGATGACGGTGCCGGGCCAGCTCTTGACGACGGAGCCCGCGACCCACGTGGCCATGGAGTAGCTGCCGCGCGCGAAGATGAGCGCATTGACCAGACCGTTGACGACGCGGCCGGCGACGATGGCGACGATGAGGCTGATGTAGAGGTCGGCGTACACGTGGCGCGTGCGCACGCAGCGCATCATGATGCCAGCGATCAGGCCGTAGACGGCCAGCTCGATCATCATCGACGGCAGGATGCTCACCGGGGGCATGCCGCACAGTGCGCTCGAGAGCGCGGGGCCGGCCAGACCGCACAGCAGGCCGAACTGCCAGCCGCACACGAGACCGCACAGAAAGACGGGGATGTGCATCGGGCAGAAGATCTGGCCAGCGCCCTGAATGCCGTGAAACAGCAGCGGCAGCACATAGCACAGGGCGATGCACACGGCGGTGATGATGGATTTTTTGACGGTAGACATGGTTTGCATCGGACTTCGGTTCCTTTCTGATTTCGGATTTACAGGAGTATTTCCGCTGCGCACACAAGGGCGCACAGCGCAAGCGCGCCCCAGCCGCTCAGGGGCAGGGGAACGGACTTTTTTCGGGTGCGGCCGCGCGCGCCGCGGTAGCCGCGCGCCTCCATGGCCATGGCGAGCTCGTCGGCACGCTTGAAGGCGCTGAGAAAGATCGGCACGATCAGCGGCAGCATGGCCTGTGCGCGCTCGTGCAGGCGGCGGCTTTCAAAGCGCGCGCCGCGCGCGATCTGCGCCTTGCGGATGGTGTCGGTCTCTTCGAGCAGTGTCGGGATGAACTGCACGGCGACGGACAGAATCATCGCAATGTCCTCGACCGGCAGCCGCACGAGCCGCAGCGGGCTGAGCAGCGTCTGGATCGCGCCGGTGATCTCGAGCGGCGGCGTCGTGCACGTGAGCACGTTGCTCATCACGAGGATGAGCGCGAGCCGCACCGTCACCTGCGCGCCCTGCACGATGCCGGGCACGGACAGCGTGAGGATCCACCAGTGCCAGATGGCGTCGTCGGTGGCGAAAAACAGGGCGTTCATCACAAAGATGAGCAGGAAAAACCAGCCCATGCGCGCCACGGACGCGAGCGCGGTGCGCAGCGGCAGACCGCAGACGGCCACGACGGCGGCCGTGACGGCGAGCAGCAGCGCATAGCCGAGCCAGGCGTCCGTGCACACGGTGGCGGCGATGAGGATGAGAAAGCCGAAAAACTTTGCCCGCGCGTCCAGCCGGTGCAGAATCGAGGTGCCGGGAGTGAACTGCCCGGTCAGGTGTTCCCTCATGGGCGGCCACCGCCCTTCGCGCGCAGCACGGCCGCGAGCAGCGCGTCATAGCTTGCGATGTCCTGCGGAATGTCCAGCCCGCCCTGCTTCAGCAGGGCGGCGGCGGTGCGGCTCTGCGGCACGCCCAGCCGGTGCGTGCGCATCCAGTCGAGGTCGGCGTAGATCTCCTCCGGCGTGCCGTCGCGCACGAGCTGCCCATCCTCCAGCACGAGCAGCCGCTGCGCATACGCGCCCAGACAGTCGGCGTTGTGCGAGACCATGAGGATGGTCATGCCGCCGCGGTTGAGCTCGGTGATGAGCCGCAAAAACGCCTCGCGGCCGAGCGGATCGAGCCCCGCGATCGGCTCGTCAAGAATCAGATACTCCGGCTTCGCCGCCAGCACGCCCGCGATGGCCACGCGCCGCTTCTCCCCGCCGGAGAGGCCCATCGGCGGCTGGTCGTGGACTTTCTCGAACGAGAAGCCCACGGTCTCGAGCGCCCAGCGCACGCGCGCCTGCTTTTCGGCGGCGCTCAGGCCGCTGTGCTTCAGGCCGAAGGCCACGTCCTTTTCCACGGTCGTCTCAAAGAGCTGGCACTCCGGGTACTGGAACACGATGCCGACCTTGCGCCGCAGGATGCTGCGGTCATAGCGGCGGGCGTGGATGTCCTGCCCGTCGAGCATGACGGTGCCGGCCGTCGGCGTGAGCAGGCCGGCCATGATCTGGATGAGCGTGGACTTGCCGCAGCCGGTGCGGCCGAGGATGCCGACGAAGCTGCCGTTTTCGACCGTGACGGACACATCGCGCAGCGCAGTGGTCTCAAAGGGTGTCCCCGCGCCGTAGACACACGTCAGATTCGTTACTGTGATCGGCATAGTTCCTCCGCAAGCTCCTCGAGCGTCAGCGGGCAGCGGGCGAGCACGATCCCGGCCTGCTTCAGGTCGTAGTACATCTGCACCGGCATCGGCGGCGTGAGCCCTGCCGCAGCCAGCAGCTCCGGCTGCGTGAGCATCTCGCGTGCCGTGCCGTCGGCGATCATTTTGCCGTTGTGGATGAGATAGACGCGGTCGGCGCCGATGGCTTCTTCAATATAGTGCGTGATCATGACGACGGTCTTGTGCTGCTCTTTGTGCAGGCGGCGGATCGTGCGCAGCACCTCCTGCCGGCCGTCGGGGTCGAGCATGGCGGTGGCCTCGTCGAACACCAGAATGTCCGGCGACAGGGCCAGCACGCCGGCCAGCGCCACACGCTGCTTCTGCCCGCCGGAGAGCGTGTGCGTCGCGCGGTTTTCATAACCTGCCATGTCCACGGCGGCGAGCGCCGCGGCCACGCGCGCGGGGATCTCGTTTTCCGGCACGCCGTAGTTTTCCAGCCCGAAGGCAACATCCTCGCCCACGATCGTGGACACGAACTGGTTGTCCGGGTTCTGAAACACCATGCCGACCTTGCGCCGCAGCGCCCAGCGGTTGGCGGGGTCGGCGGCGTCCATGCCGTCGATGGTCAGCGTGCCGTGCTGCAGCGGCAGCAGGGCGTTGAAGTGCTTGACGAGCGTGGATTTGCCGCAGCCGTTGTGCCCGAGCACGGCCACAAACTCGCCGGGGGAAACGTGCAGCTGCGCACCGTTGAGGGAGCGGCGGCCGCCCGGCCCGTCGTAGGAAAATCGAATGTCGTGTGCATCAATCATGATCGGATCGCCCATACTCTTTATCGTGTATTTGACACAAGTATAACAAAAAACGACCGCCGCGCAAGCCCCGAGGGGGGATGTTTTTTCGGGAAAAAACCACACAATATGCAAATGCTTGTCCCGGTTGACGTGCGCACGCTTTGGCGGTACAATAGCAGCACGAATCAGAAAGGATGACTGCCATGTACCATGGATATTATTATGGCTTTGATACCACGTATCTGCTGCTGGTCGTGCCGGCGCTGCTTATCGCGCTCATCGCGCAGATCCAGGTCAAGAGCGCGTTTTCGCGCTATGCGCGCGTGCGCTGCACGAGCGGGCTGACCGGCGCACAGGCGGCGCAGCGCATCCTGCAGGCCAACGGTATCACGGATGTGCGCATCGAGCACATCTCCGGCAAGCTCACCGACCACTTCGACCCGCAGGCGAAGGTCATCCGCCTCTCGGACGAGGTGTATGGCGTCGCGTCGATCGCGGCCGTCGGCGTCGCGGCGCACGAGGCGGGCCACGCCGTGCAGTACGCGACCGATTACGCGCCCATCCGCATCCGCGCGGCCATCATCCCGGCCACGCGCATCGGCTCAAACCTGTCGTGGCCGCTGCTCATCGCGGGGCTGATCTTCAACTGGTCGGTGCTCGTCTGGGCGGGCATTCTGCTCTTCGGCCTCGTGACGGTGTTCCAGCTGGCGACGCTGCCGGTGGAGTTCAACGCTTCCCGCCGCGCTCTGGCCGCCATCGAGTCGCGCAACCTGCTCACGGACGACGAGCTGCGCGGTGCGCGCAGCGTCCTGCGGGCGGCCGCCATGACGTATGTCGCGGCGCTGCTGGTGTCGTTCGCGCAGCTGCTGCGGCTGATTATTCTCTACGGCAACCGCCGCCGGGATTGACACGGCCGTTGCAATCGACGGCAAAGTATCGTAAAATAGCAGGTACGAACGGTACCTGCTATTTTCTGTTTGAGGTGATCGTATGCATCGCATTTTTATCGTGGAGGACGACGCGGCCATCGCCGCCGCGCTGCAAAAGCACCTGACGACGTGGGGCTTTGACGTGCGCTGCGCGGAGGATTTCCGCAATGTGCTCGCCGAGTGCACGGCGTTCGATCCGCAGCTCGTGCTGCTGGACATCACGCTCCCGTTTTATAACGGCTACCACTGGTGTCAGGAGCTGCGGCGCGTGTCGAACGTGCCGGTCGTGTTCATCTCCTCAGCGTCGGACAATATGAACATCGTCATGGCCATGAACATGGGCGGGGATGATTTCATCGCCAAGCCCTTTGATCTGAACGTGCTGCTGGCGAAGATCCAGGCGATCTTGCGCCGCACGTATGATTTTGCCGCGCCCGCGCCCACGCTCGAGCATCGCGGCGCCGTGCTCAACACGGCGGATGCGAGCCTGATGTATCAGGGGCAGCGCATCGAACTGACGAAAAACGACTACCGCATCCTGCAGACGCTCCTCGAGCGCAAGGGCAGCGTCGTCAGCCGCGAGACGCTCATGGAAAAGCTCTGGGAGACGGACAGCTTCGTGGACGAAAACACGCTCACGGTCAACATCGCCCGTCTGCGCCGCAAGCTTGAGGCCGCCGGTCTGTCGGATTATATTACGACGAAAAAGGGCCTCGGCTATCTCATCGAGTGAGGGGGCAAGATATGTTTGGTGCCTATGTGCGGGAAAACCGCAAGGTCGTGATCGCGCTCGCGGTCTACACGGCCGTGTTCGCATTCATATTCTGGCTCTACCGGCTGCCGCTGGGCGCGGTGGGGTATGCGGCGCTCGTGTGTCTGTTTTTGCTGCTGGTCTGGCTTGCGGTCGATTACCGGCGCTTTGCCGTGCGTCTGCGCCTGCTGCGACGGCTGGAGCAGGAGATCACGCTCAGCACCGAGCAGCTGCCCGAGCCGGACGGTGCGCTCGAGGCGCAATATCAGGCGCTCGTGCGCGCGCTCGATGCCGACCGCCGCGCGCAGCTGACGCGCAGCCAGCAGGGCTATCAGGAGCTGGTGGAGTACTACACCGTTTGGGCGCACCAGATCAAGACGCCCATCGCCGCCATGCGCCTGCTGCTGCAGGACGCGGACACGGACGAGCAGCGCGCCCTGCTCGAGCAGCTGCAGAGCGTGGAGCAATATGTGGAGATGGTGCTCGGCTATCTGCGGCTCGAGAGCCCGTCGTCGGACTATGTCATCCGCAACTACGCGCTCGACGATATCGTCCGGCAGGCGGTGCGCAAGTATGCCTCGCAGTTCATCCGGCGCAAGCTGCGGCTGGAGTACGCGCCGCTGAACGTCAGCGTCATCACGGATGAGAAGTGGCTGCTGTTCGTCATCGAGCAGGTGCTCTCCAACGCGCTCAAGTATACCCGCAGCGGGTCAGTGTCCATCACGCTCGAGGCGCCGAAAACGCTCTGCATCCACGACACGGGCATCGGCATCGCGCCGGAGGACCTGCCGCGCGTGTTTGAAAAGGGCTTCACCGGCTGCAACGGTCGCACGGACAAGCGCGCGACCGGCATCGGCCTGTATCTCTGCCGCCGCATCCTTGTGAAAAAGTCAAGGATAAATTACAAAATATCAAGAAAAATTTTTGACGTGTGGTATACTTGGGCCGCTCCACCATGGTGGAGCGGCCTTTTTCTCCCGTTCCCGGCGATCCCAGGGCGTGAAAAATCACCGGCGGCCAAAACCCGGCCCCGGCCGTCCCGCTCCCGCTGTTCAGATTTTCAGGCGGCTACGTACTCCTCGAACACGGCCCCGGCGGATCTCCACCCCAGGATCCGGCGCGGATAGTTGTTCATCCACTCCGCCGCCTGGGCCACCTCCGCCTCCGTCACCTGATCGAAGTTGGTCCCCTTTGGGAACCACCGCCGCAGGATCCGGTTCATGTTCTCGTTGCTCCCGCGCTCTTGCGGGGAATAGGGGTGGCAGTAATATATTTTCGTCCGTGGGCCTTTCAGCCGGTATGATCTCTGGAGGCCAGCGCAGTCCATGAACTCGCTGCCGTTGTCCACGGTGATGGTGCGGAACACTTCCCGGAACCGCTTTCCCATCCTCCGCTCCACCCGGTTCAGCGCCCGGACCACGCTTTCCGCTGTATGGTCCGGGACCCGGATCACCAGCCCCCACCGCGTTAGCCGCTCGGTCAGCACCAGCAGGGCCGCCTTTGACCCCACCGGCCCCATAATGCTGTCCATTTCCCAGTGTCCAAACGTATTCCGCGCCCGGACCTCTGGCGGCCTGTCCTCGATGGTGTCCCCGGGGGCCTCTTTGGCCCGCTCCCGCTGCTCGTAGTCCCGCCGCCGCTCCCCTTTATACAGCAGGTGTTCCTCCGTCAGTTCCAGGAACACGTCCCCCCGGTATATGTAGGAATAAAGGGTTGTTTCGCAGATATGGGTTTCAAACTCCAGGCCGGCCGCCTCGATATAGGCCAGCACCGCCCCGGGGGAATAGTGTTCTTCTATGATCTTCCGCTCCACGAAGTTGGCGAAAGCATGATCCCGGCCCAGTTTGATCTCCGGCCCCTTGGCCCTTAAATGCTCCTGGTACTTCCGCTCCGCCACCTCCGCGCAGTATTCCTCCTGGAATATGTATCCCTCTTTCTGCTGGAGGCATAGGCCCCGCTTGATTTCGTTGTATATGGTCTTGACGCAAACCCCCAGCATTTCCGCGATCTCCGCAGGCTTGCCCCCGGTTTTCAGCGCCCCCTCGATTTTCAGGCGGTCCTCCCATTTTAGATGGTGATACCCTTTGTAGTTCATATTTTCCCCCTTTGCGCGGAAAAACGGCCGGCGTGATTTTCACGCCGGCCGCTCTCATTCTTTCCCTAATAGCCATAACACGGGCACGTCCAGGACCTCCGCTATTGTGACCACCTCATAATCCGTGACCAGGCGATCCCCCATCTCCATCCGGCTGATCACGTCCCGCTCCATCGGGACGCCCTCCAGTTGGAGGAGGCGGGCCAGGTCCGTTTGTGATAGCCGTTTCCCCAGCCTCGCCATGCGTATGCGGTCCCCGCAGATATTCTTTTTCCCGTGATATAGAAATTTCTTCACCGCCGCGCCTCCGTGTGGGAATAACCAGACTTTTTCTTAACTTTAGCACGGGATCAGGTGAAAACCCGTGGTAATAGTCTGAACAAAGAAAAAATGATTATTCCGGCGGGGTGCCCTTGGGCGGCCCCTACACCGGCGCGTGTGGTGCCGTTACTCTTTCCCCAGGATTTCGTCCGCCAGGCGGTCCATGGCGGTTTCTATAAATTCATTCAGGCTGCTATATCCTCCAGCCGCCGCCGCGTCCTTGTACCTCTGTTTTTTCCCTTTCTTCACGAAGGGGGAAAGCCTCTCATAATTCGCGGCCGCATACTTGTTTTTTGCTCTGGTTGCCGCCGTCCCCTTTGTTCCTTCCATGGGATCGCCTCCTTTTCCTGTATTATAGCGCCTTTTGTGTACTTGTTCAAGTATATAATCTGCACAAATATACTTGTGTAAGTTTGTGCAGGTTCACTCTTGCAAATATACTTGTTCAAGTATATAATGATACTCGTAAGGCAGGGGCGGCCAGCCCCTTACGAAAGGAAGTGAGGGAATGGACGAAATGACCACAGCGGAACTCAATCAGTTTTTAGAGAATATCGCAAAACTGATTGAGGCCACCGCCTCGGACCCTGCGGCCGCCGCAAAGATCGTGCGGGATAGCAAGGTCAAGGCATAAAAAGCGGTGCGCGGCCCCACCTCGCAAGTGAACCGCGCACCAAACCCAAACAGGGCGGCCGGCAGCCTTACGCCGGCCCACCCTGATTTTACAAGAGTAAGGCGAATAAATCAAGGGGGTTTCCAGAATGTCCACTTTTGAAGTCGGAAAATCTTATTACGCCACCAGCGCCTGCGATCACAACTGTGTTTTCGTGGTGGAGATCGTCAAGCGTACAGCCAAAACGGTGACATTCCGCCGGGATGGCCAGGAGCGCCGGGCGAAGATCTACGCGGACCACAACGGTGAGTATATCGTCCCGGAACGGTACAGCATGGCCCCAGTGTTCCGGGCCTCCTGTGAATACGTGGAGGACCAGGAGGAGGTGGAGGAGGCCGCCCCGGCGGATCCCTTGTCTGCCTACATTCCCCAGGACGCCCAGCCCTCCGCGCACCCCGGCCTGGTCATGGTCGGCCAGCCCGTGATCGGGAACTTTGGCGCCATGTACCCCCAGGAGGTCGGCGTGATCGTCGGTTTCCTGGAGAGGGAGGCCACCCGCTGGACCCCCGCCGCCACCATGGCGGTGATCCGATGGTCGGATGGCCGCACCTCCCGGGAGGCCCTGGAGGACATTCACCCCGCCGGGTGGCGGTCCCCCTCCGGTAGCCCCCTGGGCGTGTTCTTTGCCCGATAACTCAATATAAGCCGGGCCGGGCGGCTACTTCCCGGCGGTCCCGGCCACTTTCTTGACATTTCATCGGCTGGTCCTTAAAATAAAAATGCAGCCACCTTTCCATGGTGGCGGAAAGGATGGGTAGGTCAATGGGATATTCAAAAACAGAAATCGCCCAGTTCGTCAATAAAAACTGTGTGCGTTCAAGTTGTCTGTTCTGCAAAACGGCGGATACGCACGGAGGTTATGAGCATTGTCCTTTTCTCGAATTGAAACAGTTGGCTTTTGATCGCAAGGTTCTTTCGTCTGATGTGCCTGATGATCTTACTTCCAAATAACGAACCCCCGGCACCTACACGGTGCCGGGGGTCCTCTTTACTCCGTTTTGTCTTTGCCCCAGTTGGTGATCTGCTCCAGGGCCTCCCGGAGTTTGTCAAAGCCGAACATGGCCGCATAACTCACGAACAGGCCCAGGGCCACCGCGCCGGCCACCATGTACCAGGTGACGGCCCAGCCCATGATCTGGCACACCGCAAAGAACGCCAGCAGGGTCACGGCCATGGCCACCAGCACCGCCAGAATGTTGGTGGGGATCTTGTCCCAGGTGATTTTCTTGACCACCTGGGTGATGATGTTGGTGATCACGGTCAGGATCAGGGCCGCCAGCAGGATGGCGGACACCGCCAGGGGAATGTACTGCATAATGTTTTCCATGTATATGTCCTCCTCCGATTATTTCACAGCCCCGCCCAGCGCCTGCAGTAGCAGGTCCAGGCTGGGGAATGTGCCATAGTTGGCCAGCCAGTATTCCGGCGTATTGATCACGCCGGCGGCCACCAGCGCGGCCACGCCCTCCTGGGGCGTATCCGTCCGCACCCCGGCCTTTGTGATGGTCTGCGCGGCCTTTTTCAGCAGAATGTCCAGGTATTGGACCTTTCCGGCCTCCGCCGCCTCCGCCCAGTAGTCCGGGGAGTTGATCACGCCCAGGGCCTCCAGTTTGTCGGCCGCCGCCTGGGGTGTATCCTGGAGCATAAGCACCTGGCCCACGCGGATCAGGTTCTTGTTTTTGATGGCGTTGATCTCCGCCAGGGCGTCCACGGTGGTGCCGTACTTGGCCGCGATCTTGGAGAGGTTGTCCCCGGCCGCTACCTTGTAGATGGTGGCACCGCCGGTGTCCGGCTTTGTCGCGGTCCCGCCGCCGGTGGTTGTCCCGCTCTCGGAGTAATCCACATAGGGCAGTTTTCCGTGTTTGGTCCAGGTCCGCGTGTTGTACCCCGCTTTGCTCCCGATGTTCCCCACGGCCGTGATCTGCACCTTGTTTTCCCACTTGGGGGAACACTCCACCGCCAGGCCGTCCCCGATGTAAATTCCGATATGGCCGGACATCCACACCGCTTCACCCACGGCCATGTTGGCCCATCCGGTTGCGGAAACGTCCAGGCACCTGGTGATCATGGTGTCCGCCCCTATGTCCGGGACCCCGTTGCTGGCATAATTGGCTCCGCCGTAGGTCTTGGAGGCGTTCCCGCTCCACCCCCACAAAATGCCCTTGATCAGGCACACGCAGTCAAAGCCATATACGGGCGGGTTTTGGTTTCCCGCCGCCTTGATCATGGCCGTGCGGTCCGCCGCTCGGTTGTAGGAATGGTTATTGCAGTAGCGGCTCACGTTGGAACCCGTCAGCGGTGCCCCGAAACAGCCCATAACGTACAGGGTTTTGAAGTTCTTGGCGATCTCCACCGCCTTTTCCACGAATACATTGGCTTTCATTTTACCCATTGTTTTGCGCCTCCTGTTCTTCTTTCCTCATGCGCTCCCGGTCCTCCTGTTCCCAGCGCCGGTCCCGCACTTTTTCCTTTGTGGTCTTGATCCATCCCATGACCCCGTTTTCAAAACCGCACACGCCGAACACGCAGGCGGTCAGGGTGGCAGGCTCGTTCCCGGTGTGCCAGAACACGGCCAGGTCCGCCGCCGTATAGGCCACCAGGATCACACCCTCCAGGATCAGCACCTTGTCCATGGTCCCCATTTTCTTCTTTGCGGTGGTGGCCAGCCGTGCGGCCGCTGCGTGGTTTCCGCCGGCCAGCCTTGTGGCGGCCCAGCACAAGGAAAAGCCCAGCAGCGCCCCGCCGGCCATGGCGGCCGCCGCGATCAAAGGCATATTCATTCCTGCGCCCCCTTTTTTACAGAAAATCCGCCTTTGCCAGGCAATCCTCGTAAATATCCTTGATCCGCTGGGAGGTCAGCACGGTGGTGTTGTTCTCGAAATGCGGGTGGTCGTCGCAGTATCGTTCATAACTGGTAATGTCCCGCAGGATCTGGTCGAAATGCTCCTTTGTGTGGCGGACCCCGTGGATCGTTTCGTCCCCGAAGTGGAGGATCCGGGACCGGCAACTGATCGCGTCCCGCTCCTCCTGGGCCGCTTTCATGGCCTCCAGATCCCGCTCCAGTTGGTCCACCTTGGCGATCACCTCCCCATTGATGGCGCGGCCGATAGCCTTGGCGATGGCGGACCATGGATTTACCTTGATCGGTGCCACCTGGATCAGCGTCATGGCTACCAGTAGCACCCCGCCGCCGCCCAGCAGAATTTCCTCCAGGTTCAAGGTCCCACCCCCTCACCGACGGCCCTGGCGTACTGCCGCCGCACGGCCGCGATCTCCTCCTCGTGGGCCAGCGCCCCGAACTGGGCCAGTTCCATGGCCTGGGCCTGAATGATCACGTTCATGCGGTCAATGACGGCGCACAGGTCCGCGATCACTTTTGTGCTGTCCATGGCCGTCACCTCCTCGCGCCGATCAGATCCGCGATGTGCCGCAGGTCCTCCACCGGGGCCTCGAAAAAGGCATGGCCCCACAGGAAATGATCTTCATGGTCCTGCCTGCGGTACTTTTGGGCGGTTTCATCCTCCCACACCCGATCCCAGCGGGCTTGATGGTCTTTGTCCCGCTTTTCCAGTGTGGAGGTGATGGCCAGCGTCAGGGCGCCCCGCTCCCGCCCCTGGCCGTCGTCGTCCCGGGCGAAATACAGGTGGGCGTTTCGGCTGGTCACGGCGCACACGGCCGCGCCCTGGTGGATGATCAGGCCGTCCACAGCCTCCACCGCCGTGCCATAGGGGAGATTGACGCGGCCGGAGATCCCCGCCTCTCTCATGCGCTTTTTAACGATGTAGCGGACCTTTTCCATGGCTTACTCCACCGCCTCCCATTGCCACAGGCCAGCCGTTCCCGGCGCCCATACGCAGGGCGTCATATTGGCCTTGCACAGGTACACGGTGGCGTTATAGGAGTAGTACAGGCCCTCGGTGCAGTCCATCCCGTACACCCACGGGATCGGGTCCTCCAGGGTGCCCGCGTGGGCCGTGTCAATGGGCCGGTACACCGCCAGCATACCCTCCCCGTGGGGCGGCTGGTGTTCCTGGGGGAGGACGCCGCCGGCCGCCACAACGCGGTACAGGGTCCCGCCGTCGTTGATGATGGCATTTTGCGCCACGTTCTGGCCTGCCGCCAGGACCTCCTCCCAGGTCTTGAACAGGTCCGGCATTTCCAGCGCCGCTTCGTCCGGCACGTCCGTGGCCGCCTGCACGTACAACTTGGCCGCCGCCGACAACTGGCCGGACAGTTTGGCGTTGTTGGCCGCGCTCTCTCCGGCCGCCTGGATCTCCGCGCCGGCGTCCGCCGCCTCCAGGATCACGCTCTCCGCCCCCTCCAGGGCCTCCCGGCCCAGGAGGTGGTACACGGTGCCGTTGTGGGTGATCCCCGTGGCCTCCGCCTCCCGGCACAGCACAAAGCACCCGTTTTCCGCCTGCCGCACGTAGGTGGGCGCCTCGGTCATTCCCAGGCTTGTCCCGTCTTTGATGATCTTGATCATGGTTCTGCACCTCCGTAAATTGCATGAAATATCCGGTTCAGCCGGAGGACCCGGCCGTGGTCGTTGTAGTTCTCGAAATAGGCGATCTGGCTGGTCAGCCACGCCCGCACCTGCTGGACGGTCATTTCCCCGGCGTCCACCTTGGCCTTGAACGCCCGCAGTTTCCGCCGCGCCCGTTTCATCCCGTCCCGGTTCCCGTGGGTGATCACTCTCCCGGTGGGTTTCAGTTGGAATTTTACCTTGCAGAACCGGAAGGGTTTGGACAGCGGCACGATCTTGGTTTTTCTCCGGCTCACGGTCAGCCCCATGGCCTCCATGCGCTCGGTCACGGCGTCCCGGAACGCCTCCGCCTGCTCCTTGGTTTCCGCGATCATGTGGTAGTCGTCCATATAGTGGGCCGGATCCTCCGCCCGCAGTTGGCAGGCGATCCAGTTATCCACGGCGGACGGCAGGGACACCATTTCCATCTGCGACGGCTCCACGCCCAGGGGCATACCCACGCCGCCCGGCACAGCGGCCACCACCGTGTCCGCCACCGCCCGGATCTCCGGGTCCAGGATCAGGCGCCGGTGGCGCTCGTAGATTGCCGCATGGGGCGCGGAGGGAAAGAACTGCTTTAGGTCCATAAGGACCACGTAACCCTCCCGGCCGTGTTTTCTGAAATGCTCCCGCAGGATCCGTTTCAGTTCCTCATGGTGGAAGGACAGTCCCTTTCCCTTTTGGCTGGCGCCGTTCCGCCGGATCATGCCCGGCGTGTATAGCGGCTCCAGCACCTCCTTGGTCAGGGTTTTGTGGATCTGCCGGTCGTTGATGTGCGGGGCGTCTATGGGCCGGATTTTGCCCCGCTCCCGGAGAAGGAAGTGGGCACCCGGCTTTGGCCGCCACTTCCCGGATAAAACTTCCCGCCGCCTGCGGGCCGTGCCGGAAAACAGGTGCCGTTCAAAATTCTGCGTGGATTGTTTCCACCGGACATTGTTACAGCACTTCTTTCCCCATTTGAACATTTTTCGGAAACTGAACGCCTGGGCGATCCCGCCCAGGTCCTCGCTGCGTTTCCTCCGCCGCGCCTCCCGGGCGGCCTGTCGTCTATGGTATCGCGCCTCCCGGCGCTCCTCACTGGTCATATATTTTTTTCGCGCCTCCGTGCGGTTGTGGTGTAGGTGTGCGGCTAAACGCGTAGCCCCTTCACATGAAACGGGGTTAGCACAATAGGCCCGCCATGCAAGCAGCGTCCGTGAAGTGGCCACAGAGTGCGGTTTCGGGTTTTTGGCCCGGGCAGTATCTCTCCTTTCACAAAGGGTCCGGTTCGTTTCCTACTGCATTTGACCCGTTCCCCTCGCGGGGTTGTGAAATCCGGCGGCCACGGCCCAGGAATTGTTCGCGTTGTTGTTGTTGGCGTTGCCGTTGGTGTTGACAAGGCAGAAATTGTTCGTGTTCGTCGCATTGACGGACCGGCACCACGCATTGGCCGCCGTCAAAGCACCCGCCGCCCTGCCACTCGGCACGTTTTCAGAGATACACCCAAATGGCCAGTGATTTATTTTCTTTTCCGGTCGCTCTCCAGAACGGCCCGGATCAGTTCGTTTTCCCGGTCGATCTTTTCGCCCAGGCTCTGCGACATATCATCCAGTTTCTTGGTGGCCTCCGCCGGCGGTACACTTTTCCCGTCCGGCTTGGTAAAGCACCCCTGCGGGTTCAGCGCCAGGATGGTGTAACAGTGTCCCAGGCGCACGTCCAGGGCCATAAGCGCGGCCCTGGCCTCCAGCAGGTGGCCTTTCCGCAGGCCCAGGTTCGGCTCTCCCTTTGGAAAAATGCTGTTCGCCTTTTCCGTCTGGTCGATCACCTCCCCGGCCAGCGCCGCCACCGGCTCCGCCAGCAGGCGGGCGTACCTGGCGGAAAGCCGGGTCAAAAATGCCACGGTTTCCGTGTAAATCTCATTGGCCAGGTTCACATACTCCGCCTTGCTGGTGGATCGCTTGCTTTTCAGGACAGACATGGCCGCCCCTCCTCTCGGTGTGTGTTCGGCGGGATCCCGCCCACTTCCGTGGGCGGGATTTTCCCCGATTGCTCCGCCGGATTAGGCCGCAAAGCCGGCGGCCACGGCCCAGGAAATGTACGCGCCGTTGTAGCTGGCGTCGCCGTTGGTGTTGACACGGCAGAACGTGTTCGTGTACGTCGCATAGACGGACCGGCACCACGCATGGGCCGCCGTGCCGGTGGCGTTGTGCTTGTAATGCACCTTGCTGTTGCCCGCCTGATAATAGGCGTACTGCTGCTGGAAGTTCTGCTCCGCGCTGTTGGCATAGGTCCGGGCGCCGTGGTACTCGAACTCCGAAAGCAGGGGCAGGTAGTCCGTGGTGCTGGTCACGTAACTGGCCGTATTGTTGCCGCCGCCGGTGTTGTCCGAATACTTGGTGATCGGTTTCATAACGGCCCGGAGGTCCGCCGGCAGGGCCGCCAGCAGGGTGTTTGCCCGTGGGCTGGTGGGGCTTGCGTCGGATCCCAGGATCGTCTTTCTCATGTGGCAGTTGGCCCACCCGCCGCTGTTGCTGTTGTTCGGGTTCATGTTGAAATACCCGTTTCCGCTCTGGTAATTGCTATACTGGTTATCACAGAGGCCCACCTGGGTATTGCCGATTTTGCCGATCTTGAAGTGGATCCGGTTGGAACCCTCCCGGCTGGCGTTGTGGTTGAACCCGATAATAAACACGTTGATCGCCAGGTTGGAAATGTTCGTATTTCCCACCTGTCCGTTGATCGTGATCTGCTTGGTGTCGCCTACGTCCCAGTAGTTTGCGCCATGCCCGGCGTCCGAAACGGCCTTGATGGTGGCCCAGGAATTGCTGTTCAGGGTGTTGGAGATCGCGGTCACGGTGATGGCCTGGGTGTCCGTCTTGGTCACGCCGCCCTCCGCATAGGAAACGGTGATCGTGGTGTTGCCCGTGGCCAGGGCGCCGGTGGGGGAGTAGGTGTACCCCGTCACCGCCGCGCTGCTCCCGTCGTTGTAGTGGGCCGTCACCACCATGCCCGCCGGGTTGAAGGTTTCCCCGGAGAAATAGGCGGTTTTGTTGGGGGGCGTGGTGATCTCGATACTCTCCAGCACCTTGGCCACGGTGATGGCCTGGGTGGTCTGCTTGCTCACGCTCCCCTCCGTGTAGGAAACGGTGATCGTGGTGTCGTCCATGTCCAGGGCGCCGGTGGGGGAGTAGGTGTACCCCGTCACCGTCCGGCTGGTTTCGTCGGTGTAGTAGGCCGTCACCACCATGCCCGCCGGCTGGAAGGTTTCCCCGTACTTGTAGGCCGTCTTATTGGGCGGCGTGGTCACGGCGATATGGTCCAGGGTCCGCACCGCCACCGCCACCGTGGCGGTCTTGGTGACGCCCGCCCGGACGTATGTAATGGTCACGGATTGGGTGCCCGCCGCCATGGTTTCCGGGGAGAAGGTGCAGTCCTCGGTCACGTCTGCGGTGGTGTCGTCGGCAAAGGTGGCCGTCACCACCATGCCCTCCGGGTCGAACTCCTCCCCGATGAAATAGGTGGTCTTGTCCGGCTGGGCCGTCACGGCGATCCCGCTCGTGATCATCAGGTCCACCTCATACAGCAGGGCGCCGCTCACCTCCACCACCTCGGACACGCTCTCCCCGCCCAGGGTGGCGGTTACGGTCCAGTTTCCCACGTTTGGCAGTTCAAACTCCGTTGACCCGGTGCCCTCCAGGGTGGTCGCGCCGTCCGAACAGGTCACGGAGGCCCCCGCGCAGGTGGTCACGTTGATGGCCGGGCTTTGCACTCCGATGGCCTCTTTCAGCGCCTGCAGGGTGGTCCGCTTGTGCTGGCCGGTCGCCACGTCATAGAAGGGGATCAGGTCCTGGGTGGTCATGGCCGCCGCCGCTGTCAGGGTGTTGGTGGGGGCCTGGTAGTCGGTGCCAGGCGTGGCCGCGCCCACGCTGTACGTGTCGCCCTCCTCGGTGGTGGTCTTGGTCCCTTTCAGGATCCCCTCCGCCTTGATCTGGTCCTGCTTGCCCTCCAGGGCGCCGCCGTGGGCGTCCGGGTCCTCGTTGTGGTCGTCGATCAGGTCCTGCAGGCTCTCCTCCAGGTCGGGTTTCAATGTCTGGTTGAAGTATTCCGCCACGTCCTCGGCGGTCATCCACGCCTCCGCCGGGTATGCCACGTCAACCTGGATCCCGGTGGTGACGGTGATGGAAACGGGATACCGGCGCACGTCCGGGGCGGCCCCGGCCACGTAGGCGCTCACGTACTGCTTGGCGTCGCCCAGGGAACCGTACCCGATCATGGTTTCCGCGCCGTTCCCTACCTTGCCGAAAATGCCAAATTCACCGATCCAGAACCCTTCCTGCAGGCCGCCGTTCAGGTCGGACCGATACTCCACGATCATGTTGACGTTGTTCCCGTCCACCGTCGGCTCGGTGCTGGTGGCCTCCGGCCCCGGGTTGATCAGGTTTGTCAACTTCCTGGCGGCCTCCGCGTTGTCTGCGGTGCCCTCGCCCACGACCGCCTTTGTGATGGTCAGGGTTTGGCCCGCCACCATGCTGGCCAGCAGGCTGTTTCCTGCCTCGGTGATTACAAATCCGTAAAACATGGGTTTTCCTCCTGTTTAGATTGCCGCCGGGATGGCGGTTTGTGTAATGGTGCCGAATGTTCCGCCCGCTCGGATCATGTCCTCCAGGTGGTAGTCCACCGCCGCCTCCGGCAGGGGCGTGGACGTGTAGCCCTTCCCCATGGTCCCCGTAAACGTCACCATATCCGGGTCCATGGCGGTGATCGTGATAATATCATCCAGCCACGACGAAAGGCGCTTGACGGAGGACAGGACCCGCCGGAACTCCTCCAGTTCCCCCGGCCCCACCTCTCCGCCGTCGCCTACGTAGGCCCGGAAGTGGTGTGGATCCCCGTCATACTCGTACCATTCCTCGATGTACCCGGTTTCAAAGATGGTTTCAATGATCCGGTTCACCGCCGCCGGCGTCCCCATCTGCGTGTAAAACAGGAGGGACCCCTGGATCAGCGCCCGTTTGGTTTTCAGGGAATAGTTTTCATCATAGGACGGGGTGCGAAGTTCTACGGCCATATAGTCCAGCAGCCACTCCGGCATGGTCGCTATGGCCGCGTAGGTTCTGGCCGCGTCGGAGTAGGCGCACAGTTTTTCAATCTGCCGCCCCACCGCGTAGGCGAAAGCCTTGGTTTCCACCTGGCTGGCCAGGTTTTCAGGCATAATGTCCGTGAACCGGCTCCCGGAAAGTTTAATCATCCTCCAGCCCTCCGTAACTGATCACGGCGTCCCCCTGGAGGGCGGACACCTTGGTGGCGTCCACGGCGGTGTATGTGGGGGCCGTCACGGTCACGCGCTTGGCGCCCGCGTCCATGACCATGCGGACCAGTTGGGAGGGGTTAATATCCCGCCCGATGGCTCTTTGCCAGGTCTGGTAGTCCGCCACGGCCTGGGCCACCGCCGCCTGGATGGTCACGGCTTTGGCGCTGTCGCTCCGGTTGATGTAATAGGTCAGGTTGATGGTGTACGTGACCTCTTGCGGCGCGGCCACCCGTACCAGGTCCGTCATGGGCCGGATCGTCTTGCCCTGCAGGTATCCCTCCAGGCCCTCGATCATTTCCTCCCCCGGGGTGCTGCCGTCGGCCATGATGAAAACAATGTCCACAGTCCCCGCCGCCTGGTCGCTGGTGGCCACCACGTCGCCTATGGCGGCGCTGTACGCCTTGGCGTGGTACAGGTATCCGTCCTCCGGTCCGGCCGTAGAATAGGCCCCAGGGGCCAGGAAAACCCGCTCCGCCAGGTCGTCGTCGCTCTCGATCTCCGCGCCGCCCTCGGTGGCCGTCGTGTTGGTCACGCTGGCCACGTAGGGGATCGGATCCACAATGGTGGCCAGTTCTCCGGCGGCGAACCCATTTCCGTCCGTGCCCGCCACCGTGCAGGTGGCCGGCACGTCCACGGTGGTGGACCCCGCCGGGATCTCCGCATACACGTCCGTGGCGAAGTAGATGGCGCCGGCCGTGGAAACGCGGGTCCCCTGGGGGATCCCGGTGGCCGTGTCCCGCTCCGCCGAAAGGGTAAAGCGCAGGGTGGTGGTGGCCGGCGTGGCCGGGTTCCGGGTCACGCCCTTAAAAATGGCCAGGTTGTCCAGGAAATCCGAATAGGAGTATTTCAGGATACTTTGCTTTCCCTGTCGGTCAATGTACTGCATGGCCTGGTAGATCTGCGCTGCCGCCGCGTAAAGTTCCATACGGTGGACGCTGGACCGCTCCAGGGTCACGGTCTGGCCGGTGGCCTCGGAAATAAAACTTTCATAGTCCGCCACCATTTCCTGCCGCACCTGGTCAATGTCCTTGTTGTCGATGAAAGAAATGTCCGGCAGGCTCTTGATCGCGTTCATTTCGTCAGGCACTTGTGATCACCACCTTTGCAATTAAATTCGCTTGTCCTCCGCTGCTCCATTTGACTTCCTGGACCCGTACCGTGGGGATAAACTTGGCCACCTTCTCCGTGACCTCCGCCGTGTATAGGCTTTTGGCCACCTCCGGCGGCATATCCACAAAGTCCATGTTCAGGCCGAACTCCCGATCCAGGGGCATGGTGCCCTCCCGCGTGGACAGGAGCAGGGCCAGTTGCCGGTCCAGTTCTGCCATGTAGTCGCCGGCGAAGGTGTATTCCAGTTTGAAGTCGTAAACGCCGGTTTCGTTCATGTGTACTCCTCCAGGTTGATGGTCATGGAGGCCCTGGCCAGTTCGCCCCGGTTATACACCACGCCCCAGGTTTCGCTCGATCCGGTCAGGCGGAAGGGGTTGTTTCCCACCGGCCTGTTGCCGATCACCAGGGTTTCCGCCGTGCCGTTCTCCACCATGTTCTCGATGGCCTCCAGCACGTCCCGGGGGCGGACCCCCAGGGTGGCGGAAATGGTGATCGTCAGGCTGGCCGTCTGCAGGCCGGCGCCTAAAAACTCCGGCTTTGGCTTGACCCCCTGGGGTTCGTGGTTGGCCCACCGGCTCGTGATCTCCCGGGTCATTTCCGAAAACGTAAAAACCCGGTCGTCGCTCACCTCAAAAACGATCTTTCTTCCCAGTGTTCCGATGGCCATGGTTTACCCTCCGATCCGCACGGTGGCGCTGCCTCCGGTGATGGTCCCGCTCCCGCTATGGGGGGCCAGGGCGTCGCCGGTGCGGGCCGCCGCTTTTCCGTTGATCCGCACGGTTCCGCTGCCTGCCGCCACCGCGCCCCGGCTGGATCCACAGCACCCGTCCCGCTCGGTGGTGATACTTCCCACCGTCGCGGCCGCCAGGCCGTTCACCCGCACGTCCCCGGAACAGGCCCCGGAGATCTCCCCGGTGAATGGCTCGGGGGAGTGTGGGGGGACGTGCCCCGAATGTTCCCCGGCGGTGGTCCCGTCCACCGCGTCCGTCAGTCTTGCCGCGTTTGGCATGGTTCCCGCCTCCTTTTAGTTCAGGTCGATGGTAGCGCCGTTGATGGTGATGGCCCCGCCGGCCTCGATATTGATGGCCCCGGTGCATTTGATGGTCAGGGTGCTGCCGTCGTACCGGATCATGGCGTCCCCGGGGTTCTGCCCCAGGTCCTTCCGGTACAGTGTGGCCCCGCCCTCCGGCGGCGCGTTCTTCTCGCTCCACGGACGGCCCATGACCACGCCGGCCTCCGTCCCGTTGGACAGGTGGACCACAAGGACCTGGGACCCCACCGGGGGCATTTTGTACTCATGGGAGAGAAGGGGGATCAGGCGCGTCACGTCGTCGTCCTTTTCGTGGTACACCACCCGGGCCATGCCCTTGGCGTAGTCGATGGACGATATTTTCCCCAGGCGAATTTCTCCCTTCATTGGTTCCTCCTTACTCGGTCAGGGCGTTGGCGGCATTGATCAGCAGCCGATCCAGCCACGCCAGGGCGCTGTGCTTGCTGGCCCAGTAGTCCGGGGAGTTGATCACGCCGGTGCGGGTCAGCACGTCCAGGGCGTCGTCCACGGTGGTGATACTGCTGCCGCCCAGGTTGGTCTTGATCCGGGTGGCCATGTTCAGGATCAGGCCGTCCAGGTTGGCCACGTCCTTGTAATGCTGCACCCAGTATTCCGGGCTGTCCATGACGCCCACCGCCGCCAGGCGCTCCGTGGCGTCCTTGATCACTTCCTCGGTCATGGCCTCCACCAGGGACAGTTCCATGTCCATGGTGTATCCTCCGCCCACCGTGTGGGTGATACTGTCGATAAAATACTTGCCGGAGAGGCGGCCGATCCCCACCACGGTGACGCACTGGCTGGCCACCAGGTCCGGCCGCCCCATGATGGTCAGGGACAGGGTGGTGGCGCCGTGGTTGGCGTTGGCCACCGCCGCCGTGATCTTGCGCTCCGCGTCGGCCTTGTTGTCGGCCTTGCCGGATTGTTTCAGGATCCGGGTTCCCGTCCCCACCGTGACCTTGATCTCCTCCTCGGTGTTCGGGTCCGTGTAGGTGTATTCCCCGCCGGTATAGGTCCCGTCAAGGGTGGTATTCCAGGAACCGCTTTCGATCTCGCTTTCCCGGATGGTGCCCGCCACGTCCCGCTCCTTGTACTGCTCCCGGTCGTACACCACGATTTTTTGGGCGTACACCTTCATGGAAAGGCCGTATTCCTCGCACAGGCTCATATAAAACTCGCAGTCCGTTTGCTCGGATTGCTCCACGCTTTCGACGGTAATGGGTTCCCCCTCCACGTCCCAGGTCAGGGTAATGCCCGCCCTGGCCGCGATCTCGTTTCCTATGGCCTGCAGGGTGGCCTTTTCCCAGGTCTTGGTCCGCTGCGTCGCCCGGAAAGCGCTATCCGCCGGCACCGACACGGCCGAAATGGTCCCGGTCATGGGCCACCACGAAAAACTGTAATTGTCCAGGATGAAAAATCCGCAGTCCAGTGTCCGGTTGTCGCCCTCCCGCTCCCAGTCGTACACCTTAATGGCGGCCGTCAGGGTGTCCCCGGTTTTCGGCATCCACGCCGTGGTCCATTGGCGGTCCCGGTCGTTCATGCTGATCTCCAGGCTGTCCGCCTCGCCGCTGGCCGCGTCCGTATAGGTCACGGTGGCCTTGTAGCCCACCATTTTGCTGGTGACGGCCGCGCCGTTCCAGGTCAGATCCGTTTCCGCTCTCCGTGTCCTCATGCGGTGGTCCTCCAGATCGGCGCGTTGGCCAGGTCGTCGTCCTCCGGCAGGTCCGGCGTTTGGAGGACCACCCCCGCGTCAAACACGAAGGTGTCCAGGTGCGGGAAGTTGGCCTGCATGAGAAAGCCGGTATATTTCACGTCGCCGTACACCCGGAACGCGATGGCGTCCCAGGCGTCGCCCTGTTTCGTCGTATAGGTCTTTTCCATGGCGCCCTCCTTACCCCATCGCAGGCTCCGGCTTGAATTTCTTCCGGCGCTCCTCCGCTTTCAGGCGCTTATACAGGCGCTTGAACTCCTCGAAGGAGATCCGGGTGGCCTCCTCCACCTCCTCGCGGTCCGCTTTGCCGTAGAAGTTCAGCACGGGGGAGAATACGATGGTTTCCCCGTCGCCGCCCTCCTGGCCGTCTGTGCCGCCGGTCGGTTTCGGTTTCTTGGTGTATTCGTCCAGCAGGGCCGCCAGTTTGGACAGTGGCATGACGGCCTCCGGTTCCCCGCCCTCGCCGATCTCCGCCAGGGTGGGGGAGGTGGCCACGCCGCCCTCCGCCAGTTGCGGGATCGTGGGGATATTAAAGCCCAGGGTTTTGCCGCCCACGCCCGGCACCCAGTCCGGGATCGTCACGGAAATGCTGTTGATCTTGGAAATAACCCAGTTAATGGCAGAAATAACCCCGTTGATCGGCGCCTTGGCCAGGTTCACGATCATGCCGAACAAATTTCCGAAGATGTTTACAATGTTCTGCCAGGCCGCGCTCCAGTTGCCGGAAAATACGTTGCTGATAAAGTCGATGATATTTTGAAAAATCGCTTTCACGTTATCCACCGCCGCCTGGATACTCTCCCACCATCCCTGCAGGTACGCGCCCAGCATGGGGAATTTTTGGCCGATGGCCGCGATGGCATTTCCCACCATGTTGGAAAAGTTGGTCCAGATCTGGTTCACGGTGTTGCCGAAATTCACCAGCCACGCCTTTACGGTGTCCCAGTTCTTATACAGCAGGGCGATGGCCCCCGCCACCGCGATGATGATACCCAGCGGCCCCGTCAGGATGGATCCGAACCGCTGAAATGCTGCGGTGACTTGCGCGATTTTCCCGGAGGATTGCAAGAGGGCCATAAAGGTCTTGGCGGTCTTAAATGCGTTCATGGCCGTGGTCACGGCGCCGATGGCCGGCCCCAGCACCCGCAGGGCCGCCGCCACGGCCAGCACCGTCCCCTTATGCTCCCACAGGAAGGACAGGAACGGCTTGGCCTTTTCGTATGCCTTGCCCGCCCAGTTTGCAAAGTCGCGGATCCCGTCCACCAGGACCGGCAGGCCGTCCGAAATGGCCCCGCCAGCCCAGTCGGCAAAGTCCCCGGCGATCTCTGCGATCACTGGGGACACCTCCTCCATGGCCTCCGTGATCTCCGGCATACTGTCCATAAGGGATTGATACACGGCGTCCGCCGCCGGCAGCAGGGCCACCTCCATCTGGCGGCCGATCCCCTGGATCGCGCTGTCCAGGTCGTTGTACTTGACCTGGTTGATCTTCTCCAGGGCGCCCTCGGTATCGTAGGCGGCCTGGGACGCGCCGGCCATGGCCTCCATGGCCTCCGTCCCCAGGTCCTCCCACATGGTGCCGAACAGGGCCACGCCCAGGGCGTCCCGCTCCACCTGGTCGTCAACGGCCATAAGGGTGTTGATCACGTCAAAAAATGCTTTGTTGGCCCCCTCGCCTCCGGCGGCAAAGGTGGCCATGATGTTCTCCGCGTTGTACCCCAGGGACGTGAACGCCTCCACCGTGCTGTCGCTCCCGTCAATGGCCCGGATCGAAAACTCCTTGATGGCGTCGCCCACCTTGTCCAGGTTCCAGGCGGTTCCGTCCGCCCCCGCCTGGAGAATGTTAAACATTCCATCCGCGTCAAAGCCCAGTTTTGCAAACTGGGAGGAATACTCGTTGATGGTGTCGATCAGTTCCCCGGAGTAGTCCAGGCCGTTTTGTGCGCCGGCCGCGATCAGGCTGAAAGCCTCCTCTGCGGAGGAACCGAAGTTCTTTCGGATGGCCTCCGCCGCCCTGGTGCTTTCCGCCACGTCGTACTCGAAAGCGTCCCGCAGGGCCAGGGCGCCCTCGGTGGCCGCCGTCAATCCGTTCTGGTCCAGGTTGGCCATGTTCCGGTTGACCATGGCCACCGCGTCGCCCACGTCGGCCACGCTGTCCCCGTAGTTGGCCGCGTACACGTCCTCCATAACGTCCCGCAGGCCCTCCAGTTCCTTCCCGGCCGCGCCGGTGGAGGCGGCCACCTGGTTGGTGGCCGTCTGCCATTCTCCACCCAGGTCGGCCAGGTACTTGGTGGCGGCGATGGCCCCGGTCCCCATCGCCGCCAGTCCCGCCGTCATGGTGGTGGATACTTTGTTGGCCGCCTTTTGGATGGTCGCCAGTTGCTTGTTGGCCGCCTTGGTACTGGTCCCCAGGGATTTATCTACCTTTCCGGCGATTTTTATGGCCAGTTCCATGACCTTGCTTTTTGCCAATTTCAAGCACCACCTTTGCCATGTCGTTCAGGTCGTCCAGCGGCAGGCCCAGGAAGTAGTCCACGCCGCTATGCAGTCGGAGAGATAGGGCAACACACCCTTTTTTGATTTCCGGCGGGTTTATTCCTCTCCATCCCCGCCGTACAGAAAACCCGTGACCAGGTTTTTCAACTTCATGGCCTCCACCGGGGGCAGGCCCTTGAAGAACTCTACGGGCTTGTGGCTGGCCCTGGCCGCCATATACATGGCATAAGGCAGGGTCATTTCCGGGATCGGCGTCACGCCCAGTTCCCGGTTGGCCAGTTTGGCCACGGCGCACAGGTCCCCGGCCGTCATGTCCTCCATGCCGGACAGGTCCACCTCGGTGTACTCCTGGCCCTCGAACTTGTAGGGCTTTCGGAATTTCAGGACCAGGCTTTCCTCCTCGGTTTCCTGCTCCGCCGCGCCCAGGGCGGCCGTGTTCTCGGTGCTGTTGCTCATTAGGTCATTTCCCTCACTTTCTGCAGCAGGTCAACGCCGTTCACCTTGAAGGTCGGGTTGATCTTGTCCAGTTCCACCAGGGTGGTGCCGTCTACCTCGATCAGGATATAGGACACATTCAGGGTCACGCTGCTTTCCATGGGGTTGGCGTTCTGTACGCTACCCATGGCCAGGGTGGCACTTTTGCCGCGCACCACCACGCGCATGGACCGAAATTCCGTGTCACCCTCCACGGTCAGCGCCTGCTGGGCCGCCCGGAGGGTCAGTCGCACCGCCTTGGTCATGTCCAGCATATCGGTGGCCTCGCGGTCCAGGACGCGGAAGGGTATCTCCATTTCCATGTTGGAGAAATGGCCCACGGTGGGGTCGTCCAATTCGCCCAGGATCCCGGCGCCGGAAATGGTTTCCGCCATGGCCTCGAAGTCCGGCAGGGTGACTTCATCGCCCACGCCGATCAGGCGCTCCGCGTCGTTGTAGACGTTGTAACTATTGATTTTGCTGGGAATATTGGGAACGCTCATGGTTTATTCACCTCCACCAGTCAGGGCGGCCTCCAGGGCCTCCGTGTCGTATTCTCTGATATTCTCGATGTACTCCGCCGGGATATAGGGCGCCAGGTAGGTGTGGACAGTCAGGTGGCCGTCCAGCAGGTTGGTGATCGGGTTTTCGTCGCTCTTGAACTCGGTCCGGTATCCGGCGCAGTAGTCCCGGGCCACGTACCCGTTGCCGATGATGTTCTGGCTGTCCACGATGGATTGGATCAGTCTGGTGTTGCCCGGCTTGTCCACCTTCTGGAAGTAGGTCAAAATAAAGTTGTTGCCGTCCCAGTCGAAGAACCGCCGCACCGCCAGCCACCGATCCTTGGGGTCAGTGGTGGAGGGATAGGCCGCCGTGTTGTTGCCCCAGGCTTTGTACCCGTTTGCGTTGATGGCGGTGATCACGCCGTTGGCGTTCAGCAGGTCGTTGGCCTGCTGCTGGTCCAGCAGGACCTCCGTTCCGTCTTTCAGCACGGTTTTGGTGATCTTCAAATCCTTGTTGGACGGGCTTTCATAGGGCACGTCGCTGTTGCCGGCGTCCGTGTAGGCCGTCAGGGCGGCAAACATGGCGGACAGGTAATAAACCTTGTCGCCCACCGCGCCCATGGGCCACAGGGCCGCCGCGTGGGGAGAGGTGGCGCCCAGGGCCTCCTTGGCGGTTTTCACGTCGGTGTAAACCTCTGCACCGTCCTCCTCCGGGTCCGTGGAAATGTCCAGGTAGGTCACGCAGTCGAAGTTCCCGTTGATCCCCTCGGTCTTGGCCTGGAGGGCCGCCGCCACGGTGGGGTTGTGGCTCCATCCGGGGGCCAGCAGGATCCCGGGCGTCATGCCGAAACGGGGATAGATCTGGCGCACCAGTTCCAGGCCGGTTTCCTTCCCGGTCAGGGCGTCCACGCCGCCCACAATGTCCGCCGCCGTCACGCCGTCCGGTTTCAGGCTGGTGCTGGCCACTTTCAGGGTTTCCGCCTCCTTGGCGGCCTCGGACAGGATGGTGATCGTCACCGTACCGTCCTCCGCGTGGGTGGCCACGTAGTCGCTGCCGGCCACCAGGGTGGCGTCCGCGTTCTTGACCACGATGGTGTCCAGGAGGACAAACTGCTTTGCGTAGGCCACGGCACCGTCCGCCACGGCGCACTCCTCCTCCGCGTTCTGCGTGGTATGGCTGCTCTTGCTGGGGTCCAGCACATTCACCAGGATAATGGGCGCCACGTTGAACACGCGGAAACAGGCGTCCATGCTCTGGCAAATCGTGAAGTTCTCGAAGTCGTCCGAATAGCCCATGGCCTGCTGGCACTCCGCGAAGGAATAGCACACCACGGGCTTGTTGACGGCCGCCGCCGGATCCGCCGCCAGGTGGATCGGAGCGGTTCCGAAGATGACCTGCAGGCCCGCCGTCCCCTGGATCGGTGTGGTCAGGCTGGTTTCCTGCTCCTGGTTGTAAACGCCGTGATTATAAGGCATAGTTGATCCCTCCCTTTAGGTTCTGCCCTGTACGGCTTTATACAGGGTGTGGATACGGCCGGATTTCTGGCGCAACTGGCGCATGGCCTCCGGCAGGTCCTCCAGGGGGACGATCAGGGCGGCCAGGACCTTGTTTTTCTCGGTCGCCGCTTTCAGCCCCTCCGGGATCCCGTTGTTGTAGGCGGTGAACTGTTTGGCCACGCCCTTGATGGACGGGCCGCAGTACACCACCGTGCCGGCGGCCTCCGCCGCCTTTCTGGTTGTTCTCTTGGTCATGTGAATGGCACCTCCTGGCGCACCGCTGGCGCCTCAAATTTCAGCGACATGGCCCCGAAATAATAGGGGTGGGTGTCCTCTTGCTGTGTGACCCACTTGATCGGGTACTTGACGGACCACGGGCCGCCTCTCGCGCCGCCGCTGTCCGCCTTGATCCGCACCAGCGGATTTTTGGCGTACCTCCCGTAGATCTCCTGGATGATGTGCAGCACGTCTCTGTATCCCTGCCGGTTCGGGTTCCGGTCATAGGTGCATACCACCAGGATCAGGTCGATCTCCTGGGCGCTGTTGGCGTCTGGAATGTTTCCCTCATTGGTCCGCACGATGATGTACGGCTCCGGGATCTCCTCGGCCCGGTCCTCGGTTTCGTCCATTCCCTCAATGATCGGGAGGTCCTGGGGGTAGACCCGGATCGGCCGCCGGTCCCCGGCGGAACTGGGAAGGGTCTGCCCCTCGAACAGGTCCGCAAGGTCCGCCACAATGGCATCCTGCAAAAATTCCGGTGTCGTGGTGTTCGCCTCCTTGACTTTTCGGCGCTTTTTGTGGTAAATTCATGTTGTGGTAATAGTCTGAAAACCGTGGTAATACACGGCATAAAGGGGTGTAAAAAATGCTTGATTTTCTGCGGAAGTTCCTTCCGAAAACTGATAGGCCCGCTCCTTCCGCCGCCGGCGCCCGTGGTGGGTTCAACTATTCCGGCGGCCCCTTGTTTGGTCCCTGGGATCCGTCAGTACACGCCGCCCCGGGGCAATACGCCCGCTTTGGACGCGCCGCCGCCCGCCCGCTCTCCGTTTTTTCAAAGGGTGGAGAACGTACAAAGGTTTTGGATTGCGACGCAAAGGCCGGGGCTGTGAAGGTTCAGGGCCGGCTGGACCGCGTTTATACGGTTTCGCTGGATCGCTGCACCTGCCCGGATTTCCAGGAGCGCGGCCTGCCGTGCAAGCACATATACGCTTTGGCGGCTTTTCTCGGATACACTCCGGCGGACTATTGGGCCTCCTGGCTGGACGTGGCCTGCGCCGATGGCGTCATACCCCGCCCCGCCTCCGGTTACTCAAACGGGGTTTTTCGCTACGATGTGCGCGGCGTGAACCCTGAAACGGGCCGGAAAAACAAGCGTACAGTTTCCGCCTGCGGGGAGGAGGACGCCGTGGCCGCCGCCCGCGAAATTGGCCTGGCCGATCCGGTGGAGGTCCTCCCGCTCGACATGGCGGCGCAAAATATGCACCCCGTCAGTGAAAGGCAGAAAGCCTTTGCCGCTGAATATCAGGTGACATTTGCCCCGGATTTCGACGAAAAGGACGCCGGCGCTGTGCTTTCCCGCTATGATAGGGAGGACGCCACGGGGATCCCGGTGGGCCTGCTCCAGTTCGTTACCGGAAAGCGCCTCCGGGTTTCTCTCCTGTCCTCCGCCTGGGATCTGTCTTTCCTTTTGTTTGAAAAACTCTCCCCGCGTGATGTTCTGGCCTTGTACGCCGCCTCTGTCCGGCTTTTTGACGCCGGTTCCTCATTGGTGGACGCACCCACGGACCCGGTGGACGCGGTTTGCTACGCCTTTTCGGACGCCTCCGCCGGCGCCGAATGGGCCAGCGAACTGTCGCCCCGCGAATTGCTCCAGCCGGTTAAGGGGTCCCCGGCGTATCGGGCCGCCCGCTCGTTTCTCCGCTCTCATGCGGGGTGATCAGGCGCTTTGCCGGATCGCCTTATTGATCCGTTTTTCGATCTCCTGGTCCAGGACCGTGTAAAGCATGGTCCTGGTTTTTTCTTGGATTTCCTCGTTTCCCAGCATACTTGGTACAGACGGCCCCAGCAGTTTCTTGATCCTGGTCATGTCCGGCCATTGGCCCCCGCTTGGGTATCCGTATTTTTTGATACGGTCCGCCGCGCCGCCCACGGTGTAGGTTTGCCGGATCTGCCGTTGCAAAACGGCGGTATGGCCGCTCTGGAACCTTCCGATAAAGGCTTTTGCGCCGCCGCGTTCCAGCGGTTTCATGCCGCCGGATTTCAGCACCTTGGCCTTTGCGCCGTCGCTCCCCGGCCTCACAAGGAAGTCGATCAGATCGTTTACCGGGCCTTTGGACCGGATCACAGCCTCAATATTTCCCGGCTTTGCCGTCTGTACCTTTGGAGTGCCCTTGCTCCGGTCTTTCAGTATGCTTTCGTCGATGGTGTAGGTTTCGGCCGCGTCCTTGGTGATCTGCTTTCGGACCTTGCGGGCCGCCGCATTGATGGACAGGCGGAGAATGTCCGGGGCCTGGAACGCCAGGCGCTCCAGTCGCTGGCCGATCCTCACGATTTCGGCCTGGGTGTCAACCTCGATATGGATCATGTGCGGATCGCCTCGATTTCAATGGTCAGGACGCCGGCCGCCTCGTCTGCCTGTACCACGCGATACTCCCGGCCGTCCAGGTTCAGGATCTTGCCCGACATGGGCCGCCCACCGTAGTCGGTCTTATCCACATACAGCAGGCGCCGCGTCCGGTATGTCCCATCCGTGTGGACGCCTCCCCGGGCCGCGTCCCGCTCCAGCAGGGCGTCGTCGTCCACCACCGCGTCCATTTTCCGGCCGTCGATGGTATGTGTGTCTGCAAATTCCTGGGTATTCAGGAATACTCCGTGAATATCCGCCGCCACGCAGTCCTTGAAGGAGGGGGCGCCCATTACAGGGCACCCCCGTTTTCACCCTCTGCGGGGGCGTAGACTTCCGCCGCCGTGATCGCGGCGATCAGGTCCGCCTTGGTCTTGGCCTTGGAAATATCCAGGCCCATATCGTTGGCCATGCGCTCCAGGTCAGCCTTTTTCAGGCCCTCCAGGTCTTTGGGATCCAGGTGCCCGGCGATCATGCCTCCGGTTTCGCCCTCTCCGGCCTGTTCCCGGGCCTCCTGGCCGCCGTCTGCCGCTCCCTGGCCCTCGGTATCCCCGGATACCTCCGGGGTGTTCTCCGGCCCCCTGGGCGGCTCCTGGGCCTCCTCCCGGCCTCCCATGGCGGTGTCCTGTTCCGCTCCGCACAGTTCCGCGCTGTCATTTTCCAGCCACGCGGCCACCATTCTGGTGTCGTCGCCGGGCAGGTTCTCCCCGTCCCGATACATACGGCCCCGGTACAGGATCGGCCGCTTTGCAATCAATCCTTTCATGGCCTGGCCCTCCTTTAGCCCAGCAGTTTCACCAGCACCGTGGCGTCACTGGACCCGGCCGCCGCCACGGCCCAGCCTGCCGGGGTGTTCGCCGGGCTGCTGCCCGCTGCGGTGGTGATGTTTTCCGCCGCCTTGTCCCAGTAAAGGGCCTGGCCCACCGTGACGGCGCCGGTGGCCTTGGGGATCTCGAACACGCCCACGACGTGGACCGCGCCGGTTTCGCCGGCCGGAATGTCGTTCCCAGCCACGCCGATCCGGGTGGCCAGGTCCACCACGTCACCGTTTGCCAGGTCGTCGGTGGGGGTGTAGTCGATGGTTTCGCCTCTCTGCCAGTATTTCGCGCTCATATCTGTTTTACCTCCTTACTGCCTTACAGCGTGATGGTGGTTCCGGGGTTCTTGGCAATACCACGGAAGTCCACGGCGGTGATACCCCAGTCCAGCCAAATGTCCCACACATAGCCCAGTTGGCCGGCCACCTCCATGCGGCGAATGGTCGGGGTTTCCTGGCCGTTCAGGTAGTCCACCTGGATGGAACGGGCATAGGTGGGATCGCCCGCGACGAACCAGGGCACCGCGTTGGAACCGGCCAGGGCGTTCAGGGTGCCCTCCTCGATCACCTGCAGGCGGTTCCGGTACTGATACAGGGCGTTTGCGGTGTGGCTGCCGATCCCGTCCACGTCGATCTGCGCGGTTTCCAGGATCTGCGACATAAGGAACCCGTAACCCACGGGCACGATGATGTACCGGGGCTGCACCATAATGCTGTCCCCGAAGGGGTCCTTCTGGTTCAGCAGTTTGATCATAATGGCCTGCAGGGTTTCGATGGACGGGGCCGCGCCGGTGGTGATCAGGTTGTTGTGGTTGGCGTGGAACAGGGCCACACCGTCGAAGATCGTGGGGTTGTTGAACAGGATGGAATACACCTGCTTGTTGATCGTGCGCTTGGCGGAGGCCGCGTACATACCGGGCACCTGGGTGATAAAGCCCACGTCGTCGTTGATAAACGCCTCCCGGGTCATGGAGAACTGGCGGCCGTAGGTTGCCACCTGGCGCTGGGGGAGAAGTTCGGTCTGCGGGGTGTCGTGTTTCAGTTCGCCGCCCTCACCCACGCGCAGGAACTCGCCGGCACCGCCGGCCAGGTACTCGTGATCCTTGGTGGGCTTGAAGTCGGTCACGCTGCCCTTGGTGGTCCACACCTGGAAGGTGGTGGGGACGGCCTGGTATCTCTGCACAATGGCCTTGCGGATCGTGTTGTCCAGGATCGCGGGGAAGGCCGCCGTGGGGTTGAAGAACTGGCGGCAGGCCATGTTCCACAGGTCGTCCTTGGACATACGGAGAAGGGAGGCCGTGGTCCCCAGGCCCTCCCGGGCCATGCACTCAATGGCCAGATCGCGCAGGGACAGGCCGCGCATTTGCTCCGCGTTCTCGCTGGGGCGCTCCACCTCCATGCCGCTACGCATAAGCAGGCCGTCCACGGCCGCCTGGCGGAAGTTGTCCTGCTCCCGGCTGTTGTCGGACATTCTGGCGCCCACGGGGCCGTTGTGCTGGATCAGGAAGTCCACGGCCGCCGCCCGCACGGTGTCCATGGTGGCGCCGCTGCGGATATACTCCTCCGCGTCCATGCCGGTCTGGCGGCACAGGGCCATAATGTCGGCGGTGCGCTGGCGCTCCGCCTGGATCGCTCTCTGCGTGTCTGCCACGCTGGGCTGGTTGGTGCCGGCCGGGGCGCCCTGGCCGCCGTTCTCCGCGCCGCGCTCACCGCCGGCGGGCTGGCCGCCGGCCTCTCCGCCCTCGTTGCCGGCGTCGATCACGGCCTGGCAGCGGTCGAACTCCGCCTGCTCCTCGGCGGTCAGGTCCCGGCCCTCGTTGCGGGCCAGGGTCACAAGTTCCTGCTGGCGGGCAAGGGCTTTCTGCAGTTCATTCATGGTTTTTCTTACCTCCTGTTGAAAATCAGATTTTTGTTTGCTTGGATCTGTCGCTCATACACGGAGAGGGGGGCGCACGTCTGGCCCGTGTCGGCCCGTCCCACTCCCACAGTGGGATCCGCAGGCACGGACACCACGGACACCTCCAGCGGCGTCCACTTCCGGGCGATCTGGCAAGGGCCGGTAAATCGCCCATCCGCAGATTGTTTCCCGGCCACCACTTCCTCCCAGGCGTCCACGCTGTACCGCACGGACGTGGTTTTCAGTGTGCCGGACCGCACTTTCCCGAAGATCTTTTCGGCGTCGTCGTCCGTGTCGAACTCCACTTCTGCCATGCCCCGGTGGTTCTCCACCCAGGCCCGGATCACCTTTCCCACCACCTTGTCGGTGTTGTGGTTGAACAGGAGAACGCCCACGCTGTTCAGGCGGGACAGGTCCACCGCGTTCTCCCCGTGGTCCAGGATCTCCATGCCGAAAAAGCGCCGGTATGGCTCCTCACTGGAAAAACTGATTGTCCGGCGTCTGCTCTCCTGGGGCTGCTCCTCCCGGGAAAGGATCTGGCCCATGCTCCTGGTGCCATGGTCCTTATCCCTGGGGCGGTTGCCCTCCGGCGTTCTGCTGGGCTGCTGCCGTTCCATTTCCAAAAATTACACCTCCCATCTCAATGCCTTTTTCTCGGCCATACTCCAGGACCTCGGCGGTTTCGTCGATGGCCTGGCGCCAGTCCTTGCCCCGCTCGGCGCAGATCTCTTGGTAGGTCTTTTGCCCGCTCTGCAGGGCGGTTTTGTCGGCGGTGCTTTCCTTGGCCGGGTCAATCCACTTTTTCGGGGATTTCACCCAGTCATGGGCCATATACTCCGCCTTTTTATCCCAAAACCCGGGGAAGGTGATCACCCCGGAGAGATAACACGAAATAATAAATTGCTCGTACACCTCGGACATGAACTCCGTCAGCAGTTCCGTGTCCTCCGCGTATGTGTCCTCGTCCTCGATGGCGTTTTGCCGGGCGGAGGAGTAGGTGGACCCGCTCATGTCGCGGGACACCGCCTCATAACTCAATCCCTGTCCCGCGCCGATCAGCCCCTGCTGAACTTTCAGGAACGCGGTGGCGTCGGTGGCCGCTCCCTTTGGATCCACCACCTGGGCCTCGTCGCCGGCGCCCATTTCCATGATCATGCCCGGCCCCAGTTTCTTGCCGGCGTAGTCCACGCGGCCGTCAGGCCCGCGAACCCCGGACCGCCCCAGGCTTGTCCCGGTCGGAATTGTCTTTTTGATCAGCACCGCCAGGCAGGCCGCGATCCGCTCCTTGACGGATACCGCGTTTATAAACTCGTTCACGTCCCGGATCCTGGTGATCGTGTGGGACATATCCGACATTTCCCGGATCTGGCTGGGCCGCCGTTTCGATTTCAGGAAATAGGCGTCCTTGGCGTCAATGTAGATCGGCTGCAGCAGGCGCCACCCCTCCAGGTCATATTGCTGGATCCAGTAGCCCACCGGCCGGCGCCAGGAATTATATTCGATCCCGCCCACGACGCGGTTTCCCTGCCGGTGCGGGGCGCTCTGTGTCACGTCCAGTTCGTCCACCTCAATGGCCTGCAACTTGAACGGCACCACGCCGCCGGAAGTGTGGCGGAACAGGAACAGGATCCCGCCGTCCACCTTCTTGCGCTCCACGGCCATGCGTAGGATCTCGGTAAAGGATTGCTCCCCGGTCACGTCGCAGTTTCTGGCCTTGCACCATTGACGCCACAGTTTTTCGATCTTGCGGTTCAGGTCGTCGTCCCCGGTCCTTGCCCGTAGGGTAAAGCCCTTTCCCACCACGTTGCGCTTGTAGGCCAGGACCACGGCCTGGAGAATGTCGCTGTTCCGCTCCAGGTCCCGGGCGCGGGCGCGTACCACGTCCCGGCTGTATCGGTCTGTGATCTCCGCGCTCTCGTTGTGTGCCCTCCACCCGGAATTGATCCGGCCGAACCCGGCCGCGTCATACCCGCGCATGGCCTCCAGCCCTTGGCGCCACGCCTCCCGCTCGTATGCTTTCTTTGGGGACACGGCCGCGATCATGCTGTCAATGAAACTCACCGCTTTACCTCCCCTCGAAAAATGCCATGTAGGTGCGCCCCAGCAGGGGGCCGCTTTCGTCGGCCGCCAGTTGCGCCTCCAGGTCGTCCCGGAGGGTTTTCAGCATGGCCAGGTCCGCCCGCGTCAGTTGGCGGCTGCCGATCCGGTAGGATTGCCCGCCCACCAGCACGGTGGTGATCGCCTTGTTGACCTGCTCCAGCAGTTCCGCCGGGGCCGCTGTTGTGTTGTCCAGTTCCATGATTGCCTCCTGTCAGAACCAGTTTTCATTCTGCTGGATCCATGTTTCCTCCGGTGCCGGCTGCGGCTTTGGCGGTGCTGGCTTTGGCGCCTGCTCCTCCGCTCGGTCCGGGTTTTTCAGGAGCAGGGACCGGACCTCCAGCACGTCGGCGGCCGCCGCCGCGTACACCTCGCAGTCCAGGTAATGGTTGTCCGCGTGGGAGGATTTCAGCACCCACCGCTGAACCTCTTTTCCGGCGGCCCGCTCGGTGATCTTATGCTCCGCCGTGACCTGCTCCGCATACTCCAGATCACAGTCTTTATGCACCATCCAGGATCCGTTCCCGTTTGGCCGCCTCATGCGCCCGGCGATCATGTCCTTGTATTTGCCGCCGTCCACAAGGACCAGTTGCATACCGTTGGCCCGGCTCCCGGCCTTGTCCACGGTGGAGATCTTGTAATGGCCCTGGAGGGACGGGACGCCCTTACAGGGCCGCACCCAGTCCATGTTCATGGTGCAGAACTCATACACCGCGTCGGTCTGGTCGCCGCTGTCCATCAGGGCCAGGTCCACCATGACCTTTCCGCCGTCTGGCAGGGAAAACTCGGTATTCATAATCCGTTCCACTTCCGCCATGGAAAGCGCCTGGCCATGGGCCACGTTTTGGGAGGTCATAAAGTCGCCCCATGCTCGGATCACCCAGTACAGGCAATTTTCCTGCACGTCGATCCCGCCGGTCAGCAGTTTTGTCCACGCCGGGAGGGACCAGGCCGGAACCTCCGTTTGCCGCTCCATGACCATTTCGGCGTTGGTTTTCAGTTTGGTGTCCTCCCACGGCTCCGCCAGCCACGAATTGACGAAGTTGTGGAGCAGTTCCGGGTCGTCCTTGGCCCGCATGAACTCCCGGGCGATGTCGGAAAACCTGGTAAACGGTGAATACAGGGTATTCATCCAGTAGGCCACGCTTTTGGGTGTCGTCGTGGTCTGCCGGACGATCTGCCACCGGCCCGCCTGGAGCATGGCCGCCTTGTCCCGGTCGGTGATGATACACCCACACGCCTGGCACACGTATGTGGCCATTTCGGCCCGCTCCGCCTGGTCCGGCACGTCGTCCTTGCTGGGCCACTTGATCTGTGCGAATTTCAGTTCGATAAATTCCCCACAATGGGGGCACGGCACAAAGTAGTGTTTTTCCGCGTCCGCCTCCTCCTTGGCTTTCCAGATCGGCCCGGTTTTCAGGGTCGGGGTGGAGGCCATAAAGATCTTGCGGTTGAAAAATGTCTTTGTGCGCTCAATGGCCAGGGATACGGGGTCGGCCTCTTTTTTGGTCGCCCCCGGGAATTTGTCTACTTCATCCAGAAACAGGTATCGGATCGGGGTGGAGGCCAGGCTGGCCGGGCTGTTGGCTCCGGTCAGGTAGACGATCATATCCCGGAACTTTAGGGCCAGTCGCTTGCTGTCATGCTCCCGGTACTTCTCCGCCAGGGCCTTACACTGGCGGATCATTGGCTCCAGTTTCGCCTCCACCGTGCGCTCTGCCAGTTCGTCCGAAGGGTACACGAACATGGCCGGCGCCGGATCCTGGTCTATCAGGCTCCCCAGGGCGTTCTCCATGGCGGAGGTGCCGCCCACCTGCGTGGGCTTGACAAAGACGATCTTTTCCGTGGTTTCGTCGGAAAAGGCGTCCATGATCTCCACCAGGTACGGGGTGACATTGTTCCGCCACGGCCCTGGTATGGCGTTTCCGTTTGGCAGGACCCGGTTCTGCTCCGCCCATGCGGATGTGCTTACCCGTTCCCTTGGCCGCAGGATCTCAATGGCCGGCACCATCCACCGGGGCACCTTGTAGGGTTTTACTCGGTACTTCCTCACGGCGCGGCCTCCGGCGGGTCCTCCGCCTGCATGGCGTCCACATAGGCCGTCAGCATGGTTTCCAGTTCCTTGCGGATGGCCTTTTGTGCGTTGCGGATCGTGATGGCGTCCGCATACCCGGACATGGCCCCGGCCATGCGGGCCGGGATCGTCATGGCGAACTTTTGAAAGGCCGCCATAAACTCCGCCAGTTCCTCGGTGGCCTGCTCCGCCGGCAGGTATTTCCCCTCCGCTATGGCGGTTTTCAGGCGGTGGAGGCTGCCCTGGCTCTCTTTCAGGGCCACCTCCGCCTCCAGTTTTTTCAGGTTCAGTTCCGCCAGGCGGCCGCCCTCTCCGATCTCCTGGGCCTTTTGCTCCACGTGGGCGATATACCGCTGGATCGTTTCGCAGGTCCGGTACTTCCTGGCCCCGCCGCCGGGCGGGACCTCGGTTTCCAGGATCCCGTCCTGGGTCAACTGCTGGACCCGCCGGGTGGTTTTCCCCAGCAGTTGGGCGATGGCGGTGGAATTGGCCCATTCCGGCACCGTCCCGGTCAGCACCGCCGGCGTCGTGGACCTCTTTGGCGCTGTTTTTTTCGTCGTTCCCGCCACCTGCAGCACCCCCTTTTCCGCCGCCGGCCGGATGGCCCCGCCGGTTTCGCTTTCCGCCTGGTGGTGGATTTCGTTTTTTGACCTCGTTTCCTCTGGATTTTTTCGGGCCTCACCCCCTTTAGGGGGTGGGTGCCTCCCGATTGCTCCGGCCGGCGCGTCAATGCGTAACGTAACGGCCCGTTTTTCAGGGATTTTCTTGGAGAAAAACGCCGGGCCTTCCGCGCCCCGCACGGTCGCACCCCCTGGGAAGGACCCAAATGGGGGGCGCCCTCTCATTTTTCGGAGAGGGGAGGCCATGGGCGCCCATGGTATGACGCCCATGGCCATGTGATTGCCGGGCTGCGTCCGCTCTGGTACTGCGGACGCTGCGGGGTGAAAGGAGGAAAGCCCCCGCGCCTACGCTCCGCCCGGCTCAGGTATGGAAAGGGGAGGGCCGCCAGGCGTTTCCCTGGTGGCCCTCCCGATTTCCATGCTATCAATATAGCACAGTAAAAAGTCCGATGACGTCCGATCTTTTATCCGCGCTTGTTTTTCTCTTTGCCGGCCATGTATTCCCCCACCAGTTTCCCCGTGCGCTTACAGGCCAGCAGGGTGTCCAGGGCGGCGTTGTAGTAGTCAAATACGCGGGACCGGCTCATGTGTACGGCCTGGGCGATCTTCTCCCAGGGCTTGCAGTCGATGTGCCGCATTTCCACCACGGTGCGCTCCATGGAGTTTTGGGGGAGTATGTCGATCATGTCCATAACGTGCAGGACGGCCTTGGCCATGGCCTCCCGTTGCTGGTCGATCCGGTCCTCCACCTCGGAGATCCGGTACACAAGGGACACGGCCCCGCCCTCCCTGGCCTGCCTTTTTGCGGTCGGCATGGTCCTGTATGTGGATCCCACGCCCGGGTCCCGCAGTTCGGCAGATAGGGTGCGGTGGCGCTCCTCCAGTATCCGCTTTTTTACTTTGGCGTCATGGTACTGCTGCAGGTACTCTTTGACGGCCTCCCGCTCCGGGTTCGTGCCCCTTGTCATGCTCATGGTTACACCTCGGTTATGTCAATTCCAAAACGGTCCTTTAGCAACTTCTTTTTCATGGCGTATTCCCTGGTGCGTGTGGCGCGGCTCTTTACGTCCTCCACCACTTGCACCCCCTGGGCGCCCTCGTGGTATGTAAAATCAGCCCTGTACCGGATGGCCCGCACCCGGCGGCCCTCCGTGTCCGTGTATGCCTCCTGGAGGGTGAAGTCAACCTGCAGGCGTAGGTCCCGGATCTCCCCGCGCCGCTCCCGCTCGATCAGGAAGTCATACCGGCGGGCCTCTTTCTGGCTGTCGAACCGGAGGACGGCCCCGGAGGGCGTCACCCGTGTGGTGGGTGTGTTCCGGTACTTGTTCACCTTCTCGGGATCCTGCACGGCGGCGGAGGGCATAAGCCCCCGCCGCGCCTGCTGTTCCATGTACTTTTTCACGGCCTGGGCCTGGTATTTCGGCGGCAGGTCGGAAATGTTGATGGCCATTTTACGAACCCCCGCCGGTTTCCTGGCTCTTTTTCGCTCCTCCGCGTTTTGCAGCCCTGTCCCGCTCGTTTTTCAGCGCCTCGACGGTCAGGACGTAGAACGGCTGCAGGCGCCGCCACTCCTCCGGCGGCATTTCATACCGCTGTTTTGCCATAAGGGCCTCCCACAGTTGGATCGCCTTTTCTATGGCCTCTCTCCTCACGCCCTGGCGCCTCCGCTCCCGGTATGCCTTGACGGCCCCGGCCACCAGCGCGATCCCCAGGGCGGCGGTCGCCGTTTCTCCTCGCGTCAGCCCAAAAAGCGCGGCCGTCACCAGATACCCGTACCACACCATGCCCGTGGCAAAAAGGACCACCACAACGATGGCCGCGCACAAACACACCGCCCGCAGATATTCTTTCATGCCTTATCCCTCCGTTTCTGGTATTTCTATGTACTGCCACGACATGGGCGGCCGGGTCATCCCAAACTCCGCCAGCGGGCTGGGCGTGTCGTATGCCTCCGCCTCTCCCACGATCCAGCCATACAGGGGCTTTCCGTCGGCGTATCTCTCCAGATCCTCAACGGGCACACAGGAGCGGGAGGCCATGTAAGACATGGGCCAAAAATCGCTTTTCGCCCACCCGTGGCAGTAGAACTGCCCCAGCACAGCGCCCGTTCCGCTCACATAGACCAGGACCAGCAGCGGCCACGGTTTCGGCTCTCCCGATCCGCCGGTGGGGTCCGCGTCCCACCGGGCCGTCGATTGCTCCGTGACGTTCCCTGCCTTGTCCTTGCAGATCCGCCCCATTTTGGCGGTTCCCACTCCGATCCCGATAACGCCCATGTGATTTCCTCCGTTTCTTTCCGGCGGCTATACCGCCACCGCCTTTTCCAGTTCCTCCATGGTGTTGATCTCGACGCCGCACCACTCCGGCAGGTTGGCCCGCACCAGGGCCGTGGCGAAGGGAGGGGGAACCGCGTTCCCGCACCGTGCCACCTGTTTGGTCTTTGGGTACTCCCGCCCGGTATAATCCCGCTCGATCTTGTAGTCCTGGGGGAACCCGTTGGCCATATACAATTCCCGGGGCGTCAGCATACGCAATCCTATGTCTGCCATGAAATAGGCCGTGCCTCCGATCTCGAACAGGATCACGTCCTCCGGCCCCAGGCGATACCCGCAGTAGGTGTTCAGCAGGTCCCGGATCTCCGGCCAGTGTTTCAGATCCGCGTCCCGCTCCGCCTTGGCCACCACGGTGGTGACGACGCCGAAGTGGCCGCCGCCGGCGGTGATGGTCTGCACCGGCTCCGACATGGGGCCGCCCAGGTTGGTCCCCTTCATTTTGACCAGGTGGGTGGCCGTCATGGCGTTGTGGTCCACGGCCGTGACCGTGTGGAGCGGGTCGGACATTCTGGACCCCTCCCCGGTATATGCTCCGCCGTAGAACTTGGCCAGGTTCGCCGCCAGGACGCCCTCCCGGTCTTTTGCGGTGACGGTGTGGAGCGGATCCCCGGCGCTCTGGCCATGCTGGTCGCTCCCGTAGTATTTGACCAGGCTGGCCGCCGCCAGGCCGTAACGGTTGGAGGCGTCAATGGTCATAAGGGGTTCCGCCAGCCCTTGCCCCCGTACCCGCTCGGTCTGCTCGGTGTGGTACTGGATCATGGCCGGGGTGATCACCATTTGATGGCCTCCCGCTCCGCTGCTTGTGATCGTGTTCACCGGCTCGGTGTACGGGTGGTTGGTCTTGTGCATTAAAATGGCGTCAGGGTCATGGTTGATTGCGATGGTCACGGGGCGGCCGGTGGCCAGTTCGATCCCCGTGGAGGCCCCGCCGCCGCCGGCGAAACTGTCCACGATGATTTCATCCAGAAAGGACACCTGCGCGGTCGTCCGGCTCATTTTGCCCCGCCTCCCGTCATGTCCAGATACAGGGCGCACTCTTTCCCGGTCCTCTGACACCAGGCCCATTCCACCATGGCGCCCCAGCTCTCCTGATAGTCAGGGAGGAACACGGCCAGGTCCGACGCCTCCAGCATGGCCAGCGCGATCCGCATATAGTCCCCGTCGGTCAATCCGTCCGGCAGGGTGGCGGGGTTCAGGACCACATGGCCGGCCGCCTCCAGGACCTTGGCTGCCTCCCGGAACTTTGCCCGATACCGCCGATCCCCGGCGATCTTTCCCGCTATGTAAATTTTCATGGGCTTGTCCTCCTATTCGTTGAAAACCTCGAAATATTCCTGGTATGGGTAGCCCGTCATTTCGTGCCACCCGGTTTTGCAGGTCGCCCCGTCGTCGAACTTATACAGGACCGCGCCTTTCCGCGCTTTTGGCTCATGCCTCCAGGAGGAGGCGGACACCACCTTGTAGGTGATCACCGGCTTGGTCATGTTTTGGGTTTTGCTGTACCGCTTTCCCCGCTTTCCTGCCTCCCGGTACTTCTCCATGGTGGACCGGCTTTCCTTCATCAGGTAGGCCGCCAGTTTCGCATGGTTCCCCCGGCGGTCCAGGGGCTTGAAACTGATACCCCCGCCTCCCCTGGGGACGTTCTCCCATGCCTCGGTGATGATCTCCGGGTCCATGCGGCTGATCACCACGTGTATATGTGGGTTGGTCATGCGCTTGGTTTCGATCACCACCACCGCCCTGTACTGGATCCCACGCTTTCGGCAGGCTTTCCGAAGGTTGGCCAGGAAAGCGGCCTTGTGGGCCAGGATCTCCTCAAAGGTCGTGTCCTTGTCGTAGTAGTGGAGGACGGCGTGGAGGTCCCGGTGGTCAAAGTTGGCGTTCAGGTCCCAGCGCAGGTGTTCTTCTGCCACCCGCTCGTTGATCCGGGCTTGCTTTTCCGTGGTGGTCCCCTTATTGGGGCCGCGCTTGACCCCCTTGGTGTGGACCCGGAAGGATTGCATTTTCCTGTGTTCGACGGTCCGGCCAGCCTGCACCACCCTGTGTACGTATGGCATGGTGCCCCCTCCTTTACGGGTGCTGGTCACTTTACTAATGCCTCTTACCGGCGCTTACGGGGCCGTGGCCCCGCCGAAAAATTATCCGTTGCGAACCTCCCGGGGAACTGATATAATATAGGTATCCGGGACGGTTTCGCCGTCGCTTATATCGCCACCTGCGCCGTGTTGTCAGCACCAGGCGCAGGTGGCTTTCATTTTCCTAAAAATGTATATTGTGATCAGATACCCCCCCCCGCCGAACAGGGACATTTGCGCGGTGTGTTGCTGGAACCGCTTTTCCTGGGCCTCGAAATACTCCGGGTCGATCTCGTACCCTGTGAAGTCCAGGCCGGCGTCCCACGCGGCGATCCGGCTTGACCCGCTCCCCAGGTGTGTGTCCAGGATCCGGTCCCCTTGCTTTGCATAGTGTTGAAAAATCCAGGCATACAGCGCCACCGGCTTTTGCGTTGGGTGTATCCTTCCGGCCTGGGCGGAGGATAGCGCCACGCGCTTGCTCGGTCTGTCAAAACTGGTCCAGGCCAGTTCAAAGGAGGCAAAGGACACTTCACTGGAAAATCCCTTGTCCCAGCATATCCAGCACGAACTATCCGCCGCCGGGATCAGGCTCACAAAATGGTTGGCCCCGAAAATGATCTGGTTTTTTGACACCCGCACCAGTTCCGTGAAGTATTCCGGCGGCGGTGGCGTGTCGTCCCAGGTCACTTTTTTGTATCCGCTCGGCCGCTCACCCTTCCGCCGCCCCATATTGTTGCTTATCCTGATCCCATAGGGCGGATCCACCACGGCCAGGTCGAAACATTGATCCGGCATGGACCGCATGGCCTCCATGCAATCCATATTAAAGGCCCGGTTCTCCATGGGTCCGCGCCTCCATTTCTGCCGCCAGTTCCTCAATGGTGGCCGCCGCGCTCTCCAGTTCCCGGGCCAGCAGGTCACGGCCGAAACGGTCCCGCTGGTGCATGGCCTCCAGGCGGAGGTTGGCGGCCTGCTGCAGGTATGGGTTCCGGCTCTCGGTCCTCACCGGCCCGGTCCCCGTGTGGATCAGCCCCAGCCACCACGTCGGGCTGTTCCGCTCTGCCTCATGCGGGCAGGCGTCGCAGTTTTCCGCCTTGCACTTGTCGCAGAACTCCCGGTGAAAGGCGTCGTCCCACGGACCTTCCAGGCAGGGAAGGGAACCCAGGAAAGCGCCCAGGACGGCAGGGGAGGCGGTGATCTTCTCGAACTCCGTCACGGTCAACCCTCCCTCTTGTGCAGGTCCACACTCTCCAGGGCCTCCCACACGGTCCGCTCCCACTCCCACGCCCAGGTGGTTTTTCGGATCGCCTCCAGCATGACGGTTTCCCCGTCGTGGCTCCAGGTCAGCGCACGGCCGCCTGAAATTGCGGCCGATCCCATTTCCGCCGTGGCCCGCTCGATGATGGCCAGGGCCGTGGGATCCACGCCATACGCCTGACGGCCGCTCACTTCCTGGAATAACTGATACCCCCGGAAGGTGACAGGGACATAGGAGGCCATGCTGGCCACCTCTCCGCCCATCCACCCGTCCACGTCGTCGCTCACGATCCCGGCCATGATGGCCTGGGGCTGGTTGTCCTTCTCGATGGCCACGGCCTCGCCGTCGTCCGGGATCATTCCCATGTGTTCCACGATGGTGGCCAGCGCCTTGCGGGGCAGTTTCGGCCACAGGCACCGCACGAACCAGCCTTCCGTGTAGATCGTGACCTCTCCGCCCTGGTTCAGGACGGTATATCCGCCGTGTCGGTATGCGATTTTGATGGCCTTTACCAGGCCCTTTTCCTCGATGATCACCAGCCTGTCCTCCTTTATTAAATATGTAGGGGCATTTTGGCCACCGGCTCCGAAGGATCGGCGGCCCACACCTTTGCGTCCAGGATCGTCGCCCAGTTGCACCGCCATACCTCCGCCGCGTTCAGGATCGCGGCCAGGTTGGAGGCGTGGGGCACCACCACGGACCCGTGGGCCGGATGTTCCACCCGGGCGCGCCCCGGGGCCTGCCAGCGGTGGAACCGCGCCCGCGCCTGGGCGTCCCTCCGTATCTGCTCCCGGCTCCCGTCGTTGAAATTAAAGGGTTTCACGCCAGGACCGCCTCCCAGCGGTCCATGGCCTCCATAACCTTGGCGCTGTACTCGGTGGAGGTGATACCGGCGGCCCATGCCTGGGCGGCCCCGCCCGGTCCCATGTTGTAGGCCATAAGGGCCTTTTCCGGCTCCCCATAGTTGGCCATGTGGGTCCCCAGCAGGTAGGCCCCGCAGATGATGTTACCGGCCGGCGTGGTCGGGTCCTCTCCGGTTTCTGCCTCCAGGTTGATCCAGTATGTATTCTCCGGCCCCGGGTTTAACTGCATGATCCCCACCTCTCCCACGGCGCCCACGGCGTCCATGTCGAAGTGGCTTTCCACCTCCGCCACGGCCAGGGCCAGGGGATAGGGGCACCCGTATTCCGCGCAGGCGGTCCGCATAACGTCCTGGAGGTCGTAGGAAAGCGGGATCTCCTCGGAGAAATACCCCTGTTCCAGCAGGGCGGCCTCGATCTTCTCCGCCTCCATCGGATCCTCCCCCAGGACGGCCGCCGGCGTGGTAATTGGCGTGACGGCCACGGGATCCGGCAGGATCGTTTCCGGTTCGCCAGCGCCTACGGCCGCGCAGGCCATAGCGACGGCCCACACCATGGCCAGGACCAGGGCGGCCAGGCAGGCCATGGCGGTGATCCGGCGGCGCCGGACGATACGCCGGCGGCGCTCATTCCGGCGACGGTTGGCCTCCCGGCGCTCCGCCTCCGCTTGCTCCTGTGCCCGCACTCTCTCCTGTTCCTGCTGCTCCCGGGCGGCGGCCCGCGCCCGTCGTCTGGCCGCCTCCGCCATTTGATCCTCCCGGCGGTGCCGGACCTCCATGGCGCCGATCCGGCGTTTCAGGTCGTCCACGTCTGCCGCCACACCCTGGTACTGCTCCATGGCCCGGCGGTACTCTTTTGCTTTTCGTTGGCTCATTTCCTGGACCCTCCCGTGAAAAATACTCGCTTGACCTCATAGGGGAGGCCATAGCGCCGGCGGCCGCACTTGTCGCAGGTGATCTTCTCGGACCGTCCGGGCAGTTGCTTGACCTCCCGATCCTTCCGGGCGGCGGTTTCCACCGCGCAGGGCTTGCAAAGAACCTTTTTCATTCCTCCGCCGCCTCCCGTTCATCCACCCAGGCCGCGCACATATCCGCCTGGTGGAGGCGCCACACCCACGGGGTGGCCTCCATGGCCGCCGAAAGGGCGCGTCCGTCACCCTTCACCGCGTTGTCATAGGCCCCCATGTGCCACCGGATGGCCAGGGCCTCCTCCGGTTCCAGGTCCATGTGCCGCTGGATCAGGTACAGGCTTTTCTCGCCGTGTCCCAGGGGAAGGGGATCCCGGAACGCATACGCCCGGTAGTCCTCCCAAAACCCGGTGTCCGGGTTCTTCCGCCGGCGGGTTTCGGTGTGGTAGCAGTTCACCTTGCACACGTCATGCAGCAGGCCCAGGATCGCCACCGTTTCCTCCACGTCCCCCGCCAGCAGGTCGGAGGAGGTGGTGTCCCCGTAGGTTTCCACGCACACGATGGCCCGCAGGCGGCGGTACACGTTCAGGGAGTGTACCAGCAGGCCGCCGGGGTGCGCTCCGTGGTTCCGGGTGGAGGCCGGGGCCTCGAAAAAGTCCGTTTCCCTCTCCAGCCACGCCAGAAGGTCGTCCGCATAGTTCCGGTGGATGTTGCTTTGAAAAATGTCCCTGAAACGGGTCTGTGCTGTTTTAAGCCCGTTCTTTTCCAAAAATTTCATTGTTATGCCTCCACACCTTGAAAGGTTTCCTTGATGGTTTTCCCGCGCACCTCGAAAGCCACGATGTGGAACCGCCCCCGGGGGTGGATATAGTCCACGCGGCCCCGCATGGGCCGCCGGATGGCTTTTCCGTGCGCCTCCTCGAAGATGGTTTCCGGCGTCCGCACCACTTCCTGGCCGATCTCCAGCCTGGCCGGCCGCCTCCGCTTTTCGCTCATGGGTTCCTCCTATTCTTCCGGCGGCGCCTCATTTCCCCAGGCGTCCCACCCTGGTGCGCGGTCCCTGGCGAACAGTTCCAGCCGTGGCACGTCCCCCAGCAGTTCCACGATCCGCCGCCGCGTTTCGTCCGGCTTTTTGCTGTGCCCCTCAAAGGGGGCCGTGATCACCTGGTGGACGCGGTGGCTGCGGATCCGCTCCCGGGCCTTGAACCCAGGGGACACCCCCAGCAGGCACACCTCCGCGTTTGCGCGGGTGTAGGCGCCCATTCCCCAAAACGGCCGCCCGCTCTTGGCGTAGGTCTTGACCCACACGAAAGCGGCGGTTTTGTAAACGAACCCCCACGCCTCCAGAACCTTGATCGCCTCCGCGATGTTTGGGAAAGTCGCCCACATGAAACAGGCTGCCCCCCCCCGCAGATTTTCTTCACTGGCAATTTGCATATATCCTCGGTGGTCATGGTGGGGTAGTGCTGGGCCGCGTTGCCCCGGCTCTTGGCCGTTGTCCCGTGTTGCCGGTACTCCCACGGGGGATCCGCGTAAATCACCTGGTATTCCTTATCGGGTAGCGGGAGAAAGTCCGCCATTGTCGGCACCCCTTTCTATCCGCCGGCGCTCCGCCGCCGTGGTGAACTCCTCCACCATGCCCCGCTCCCGGAGGTCCTGCAGGTCTATGTACTTGCACGCGCCCCGTACAAGTCGGCCGGTTTCTTTTTCGTCAATGTCGATTTTCAGGAGGGGGCGGCCCATGCAGGCAGAGAGAAAGGCGCGGCCCTTCTCCCGCTCCGTGGCCCACTCCAGGGCATAGTCGGGGGTGCGCGGGTATTTTATAAACTCGGTTTTTCGCATAGGCGGCAGGTTGTCCACATAATCCGCCACCAGTGTGTAAAGTTTCGTCTTGTTCGCCGTCAGCCGTAGCATTTACAGGACCTCCTCCCGATACCAGGCCAGGATCCGCTTGGCGTACTTCTTACGGGTCCGCTTTTTCTTGGTGTGCCGGTAGCGGTAGGCCAGGGGGCGGTTGTAGGCGGAGGCCCACCGAACGGCTGTTTTCAATTCGTTTCGGGCTTGGATTTCCTCCGCCACGGTTTTGATCCACGCCGTGAACACTTCCGCAGCGGCCGCCATTGTATCGGTCAAATTGTTCCACGCCCTTGTGATCGCCTCTGCCAGTTCGCGGTTGAAAACGGCCTCGCTGATATACATTTCTTCCGCCTTTTTTCTGATGGCGTCTATGGTTTCTCCTTCCAGGTAAATTCCTGGCTTTTCCTCCGCCAGGGAGATCTCCGGGATCTCGCCGCCCGCGATCCCCACCGGCTGGCCGTCCATGTAAACCGTCAGCGGGCCGGTGTCCTTTTCGTCAGGTCCCATCCGGCCAGCCCTCCCCGTGTTCATATCCCAGGAGGATATTGTGGGCCAGGCCGCCCATTCCTTCCTGTAATGCCACCAGGTGCAGCAGGGTGGTGTACGAAATTCCCGCCCGCTCCAGGTGTCCCCGGAACTCCTTGGCCTCTGCCACGGCCCGGCGGATCGCCCGCCGTTCCTTTTCCGCCTCCGCCGCGTCGAACTCTGCCCGCATGGTTTCCAGGTCAACCTCTCCCACCATGATCTGCTGGCAGAACTCCACGGCCGCCTCCCAGGTCGGAAAAGTCTTGTGGTCTGCCGTGTTTATGCCCCGGCCCCTTCCCTTGGTGTCGTTGCTGCTCACGGAATACCCCTTTTCCGGGGCGTCATACGGTGTCCAGATCCGAAAGATCACGCCGTCCTGGCGTCCGGTCATTACCCGGCGGCCCTCCCGCCGCCACTTGATTTCCTTTCTTTTCATGCGGTTCTCCTTTCCGGCGGCCGTTACAGGCCCGCCGCTCTTTTCCCGGTGGTGGGCTTTCCGGCTTTTCTGCCCCGCCGCTCCAGGGATTGCTGCACCTTGCGCTGGGCCAGATCCGCGCTATACCGCAGGCGCTGATCCGGCAGGCGCGTCCCATCCCGGCCCCGGGAAAGTTCGGTATAAACTACGTCCAGGGATTTCTCAAAGGCCCCCGCGATCTCTCGCGGCGATCTTCCTTCCTCCCACATTTCCTGTATCTTCCGCCGGTCCTCGATGGTTCTGAAAGCATAGTCGGCCATGTCCTCACCTCCAAACGGACAAAAAAATTAGGTCACACGCGGTCGAATGACCTTGTGTAACCTAATGATAATGTCTGCCCTCCGTCGATGACATCCCCTATTTCCGCGACCTGCTCCAGCGCGGCTATTACAGCCGTGAGGATATGAACCAGATCGCAAGCTGGGGCTACTATGAGGACGAGCGCAAGTGCGTCCAGCCGGTGCTCTACCCGGCGGAAAAGACCATCTGCGGGTACCCGTTTCTCGTCCGCTCCTACAAGAATCACGGCGCGGCCTACTGCTTCATCGGCTGCTATTTTCTCGATGTGCCGCCGACGCAGCGCGACATCTCGCTCTACACCTGCCTGACGCAGGAGCTGGAAAATTACTATAAAGTCAACGGCATTTTTGACGCCGGCATGCTCGGCAAACAGCAGCAGCTGCTCGACGATCTGATCCGGCCGAAGCAGAACTCGCCGGAATATTTCCACGACCGCTGCGCGCAGCTGAACATTCCCTATCAGGGCACGTTCCGCATCGGCCTCGTGCAGTGCGAGAGCTCGACCCTGTTCAAAGTCTCACACATCTCCAATCAGCTCCGCGCCCACTGCCCGCTGGCAAACTACGGCGTGTTCCAGTACGGCTCGTCCGTCATCATCCTCTTCCGCGACTGGAACGACGCAAACGTGCGCATGCAGTCCGGCTTTTCCGAGGACTGGAACGCCCTGCTGACCACCCTGCGGCAGAACAAGGCCTGCATGGGCATCAGCCTGCTGTTCAGCGACGTCACGAAGCTCTACGTCGGCTACCGGCAGGCCGAAGCCGCATCGAATATCGGCAAGCGCCGTGATACGGACGGCGTCGCCTATTTCTACTCGAAATACTATCTGGAGGACATGCTCGAGCATTATGCCGACACCATGCCCCTCGAAGACACCTATACGCACTATCTGGACCGGCTCATGGACGATAACAACAGCGTCTGCAGCAACATCAAGCTCCTGTATTACTTCCTGTGCTCGGAGCGCAATATCTCCCTGACCGCCAAGCATGTGCACATGCACCGCAACAGCGTCATCTACCGCATTCAGAAGATCCAGGACATCCTCGCGCTGGATCTCGACGATCCGGATGTCCGTCTGCGGCTGATGATCTCGTTCAAGATCCTCGAAATGACCGGCCGCATCCCGCACTGGGAAACGCCGCACGGCGAGAACGATACCGGCAACAGCGGCATCGTGCATCAAGAGTGACCACCGTTTCGCGCCCGCTTTCTCCTGAAGCAGGAGAAAACGGGCGCTTTTTTTCGTCATTTCTGCACAGTCGCTTGTGCGGCGGCGGGAAAAAACGTCGTTTTGAATGACGTTGTTCCGTGCCGCGCGCCTCGTTAAAATGTAATCAAAGTTGGGAAAGTACGTGCTTTCCCGTGAGAGGAGCAAGATTTTCATGAGCAAATACGGTTACTATCTCGGCATGACGCCGGAGCAGCAGGATATCGTCAAAATGATCCGCGAATTTGCCGAGCGCGAGCTCGACCCGGTCGTGAAAGAATATGATGAAAAGGGCGAATTCCCGGTGCAGCTGCACGAAAAATGGGGCGAAATGGGTCTGTTTGGTCTGGACGTGCCGGAGCAGTACGGCGGACTGGGACTCAACGCCGTGACGCGCTACTGCATCAGCGAGGAACTGGCCAAGCATGACGCCGGCTTCACGATCTCGAACAATTCCTACTCGTTCGGCCTGTCGGCGATCCTCGCCGACGGCACGGAGGCGCAAAAGCAGGCCGCCTGCGCGCGCATTCTGCGCGGTGAGGGCATCTCCATGGCGATCACGGAGCCGCAGAGCGGTTCGGACGTCGGCAGCACGCGCACGAGTGCAAAGAAAGTGGACGGCGGCTACGTGCTCAACGGCGTCAAGTGCTTCATCACGAACGCCACGCTCTGCTCGGCGTGCGTGGTGCTGGCCGTGACGAATCCGGATGCGGGCTATCACGGCATGAGCCTGCTGCTGGTGGAAAAAAGCGACGCCGGGGTGAGCGTCGGCAAGCACGAGGACAAGATGGGCATCCGCCTGTCGGACACGGCGGATTTCGTGATGGAGGACGTGTTCGTCCCCGCCGACCGCCTGATCGGCACTGAGGGCAACGGCTTTGCCCAGACCATGAAATTCCTCGCCGGCAAACGCCCGGTCAGCGTGGCGGGCGCCGTCGGCGTGGCGCAGCGCGCGCTGGATCTGGCCGTGGACTACGCCAGGGAGCGCAGCTTCAAGCACGGGCCGATCGCAAAACTCGAGGGCATTCAGTTCCTGATCGCGGACATGGAGATGCGCATTCAGGCCTCGCGCGCCATGGCGGTCTACGGCGCGCAGATGACGGACGCCGGCATCCCGATCGGCACGCTCGGCAACTCGCTCAAATGCTTTGCCTCGGAAATGTGCTACGACGTGGTGAACATGGGCCTGCAGGTCTTTGCCGGCTATGGCTACAGCCGCGAATACCCGCTGGAAAAGCTGCTGCGCGACGCGCGCATCTACAGCATCTTCGAGGGCACGAACCAGGTGCAGCGTCAGGTCATCGGCAAGACGCTGCTCGGCTGAGGGCGGTGCCGCGTGAACATTCTCGTCTGTATCAAGCAGGTCCCGGACACGACCGAGATCCGCATGGATCCGAAAACCAACACCCTCATCCGCGCCGGTGTGCCGAGCACCGTCAACCCCTTTGACAAATACGCGCTCGAGGCGGCCGTGCAGCTCCGCGAGACGCTCGGCGGCACCGTGACCGCCATGACCATGGGGCCGGCGCAGGCGGCGCAGGCGCTGCGCGAGTGCTACGCCCTCGGTGCCGACCGGATGGTGCTGGTGTCCGACCGGCGCTTCGGCGGCGCGGACACTTATGCCACAAGCTACACGCTCGCACAGGCCGTGCGGGCGCTCGGCGGCTTTGACCTGATCCTCTGCGGCCGGCAGGCCATCGACGGCGACACGGCGCAGGTCGGCCCCATGCTGGCCGAGCATCTGGGGCTGCCGCAGCTCACGTGCGCATGCGCCATCACGATCGAGGACGGCGCGATCCGCATCCGGCAGGAGGGCGAGCGCGCCTACCGCGTGCTGCGCGCGCCGCTGCCGGCCGTGGTCACGGTCGTGAAGGCCATCAACGAGCCGCGGCTGCCGAACGTCATGCGCAAGCTGCAGGCCAACCGCATGCAGCCGCAGACGCTGACGGCGGACGATCTGCCGGCACTCGATCCCGACTGCATCGGCCTGCACGGCTCACCGACAAAGGTATCAAGAACATTCGTGCCCGTGCGCACCAAGCAGACCGTGCGCATCGACGGCGCGCAGCCGGAGGCCGCCGTGGCGTCTCTGCTGGCGCAGCTCGACGCGGCGCACATCTCGCTGGAAGGAGGCGGGGATCATGTCTGAGAGCAAACACGTCTGGGTCTTCCTCGAGACGGAGGACGGGCAGCTGCGCAGCGTCGGGCTGGAGCTGCTGGGACAGGGGCGCCTGCTCGCCGACAAGATGGGTGAACAGCTCGTCGGCGTCATTCTCGACCCGCACGCCGGCACGCTCGCCGCGCAGGCGATCGGCTGCGGCGCCGACACAGTCATCACCATGGAAGATCCCGCCCTGGCGCACTACAATACGGACATTTTCACCGCCGCCATGTGCCACCTCGTGCGCAAATACGCGCCCGAAGTGCTCATGATCGGCGCGACGAACGTGGGGCGCGACCTCGGGCCGCGCATCTCCTGCCGGCTGCACACGGGGCTGACGGCCGACTGCACGCATCTCGACGTGGACGCGCACCGCTGCGTGCTCTGGACGCGGCCGGCCTTCGGCGGCAATCTGATGGCGACCAATATCTGCCCCGACACGAAGCCACAGATGGGCACCGTGCGGCCGAACGTGTTCCGCGCGCCGGCATTTGACCCCGCGCGCACCGGCGCGGTCTTTGTGGAATCGCTGCCGGAGGACGCCCGGCGGAGCAGCACGGAGCTGCTGGAGCTGATCCCGGTGCTCGACGCCGCGACCGCGAATCTGACCGAGGCGCAGATCATCGTCTCCGGCGGACGCGGCATGAAGGGACCGGAAAATTTCGCGCTGCTGCAGGAGCTGGCCGACACCGTCGGCGGCTGCGTGGGCGCATCTCGCGCAGCAGTCGACGCCGGCTGGATCTCCCCCATCCATCAGGTCGGCCAGACGGGCAAGACCGTCTGTCCGCGCGTCTACATTGCCTGCGGCATTTCGGGCGCGATCCAGCACCTGATCGGCATGAGCGCATCCGACACCATCATCGCCATCAACCGCGACCCGAACGCACCGATCTTTCAGGTGGCGGACTACGCCATCGTCGGCGACCTGTTCCAGATCGTACCCGCTCTGACAAAAGCGCTGCGTCAGCGCCGGAAACCGGAGCAGGCATAAAGGCATAAAGAAAGGAGCCAGACCATGTCCTATCAGGAATTTCTAAGCTTTGAGCGGCGCGGCGCCGTCGGCATCGTGCGGCTCGCGCGGCCGGAAAAGCTCAACACCATCAGCGCCCCGTTTTACGAGGCCATGATCGAGCTGCAGCAGACCGAGATCGTCGGCGATCACGACCTGCGCGCCATTGCGCTGCTGGCAGACGGCCGGCACTTCTCCGCCGGCATCGACCTCAATTACGCCAAAGCGGTGATCGGCAAGCCGGGGCGCAGCCTCTACGGCGTCTATCACTGGCAGCAGGCCTACCGCTTCTGGAGCGAGTGCAACCTGCCGGTCGTGGTCGGCATCCAGGGCGCGTGCATGGGCACCGCCATCGAGCTCATCACGGCGTGCGATATCCGCATTGCCGCCGACAACGCAAAGTTTTCCCTGCGGGAGGTCGACGTCGGCATCAGCACCGATCTCGGCGGCACGACCCGCCTGACCAAGCTCATCGGCCCCGGCATGACAAAGCTGCTGGCCATGACATGCGAGGATATCGACGCGCAGGAGGCCGCGCGCATCCGGCTCGTGGAGCGCGTGGTGCCGCTCGGCGAGCTGGAGCAGACGACGCTGGCCTATGCCGAAAAGCTTGCGGCCAAGCCGCCGATCGCCGTGCAGATGTGCAAAAAGTGCATCAACATCGCTACCGACGCCGGCACCTCCGTGGGCCTGCTGGCCGAGGAGATCCAGGGCATCTACACCGTATCGACCAAGGACAAGGCCGAGGCGGCCGCCGCCATGCTCGAAAAGCGCTCCGGCCGCTACACGTGCGAATAAACCAGGAGGAAACATCCATGAACATTCTTGTCATCAACGGAAGTCCCCGCATGGAGCGCAGCAACTCGCTGCGCATGACGCGCGCCTTTCTCGAAGGGCTCGCCAAGACCTGCGACACGCAGGTCGAAGAACTGACCGTGGCCAAAATGCACATTGAGCCGTGCCTCGGCTGCCTCAACTGCTGGAAGCGCACGCCGGGCAAGTGCTTCCGCGACGACGACATGGCCGCCGCGATCGAAAGCTACGTCACGGCCGACCTCGTCGTGTGGAGCTTCCCGCTCTACTACTACGCCCTGCCCGGCCAGCTCAAGTGCTTTCTCGACCGCACGGTGCCGATCAACCGCCCCGTCATGTGCGACCGCACCGACGGCAAGGGCAACGGTAAGCACGTCACGCGCTACGACCAGTCGCACCAGCGGCATGTGCTGATCTCGACCTGCGGCTTTTTCTCCCCCAAGGGCAACTACGACGCCGTGCTCGCACAGTTTGACCTCATGCTCGGCGTGGGCAACTACACGACGCTCTTTTGCGGCGAGGGCGAGATGATGCCGGTGCCGCCGCTGCAGGAGCGTGTGGAAGAATACCTCGGCTATGTCCGCCAGGCCGGCGAGGACTACGGCAGCTACGGCACGATCCTGCCGAAGACGCGCAAACCGCTCGAAGAGCTGCTGCTGCCGAAAGAGAAATTTGAGGAGATGGGCAACAGCTACTACGCGCACTGCGAGCGCAAAGCCCGCGAGCGCGCGCTGCAGGCACAGGCCGAGCAGCAGACCTGACCCCGATCGGAAGCAGCACACGGCAGCGCCCCGGGAGGCGCTGCCGTGTGCTGTTCTTCTCTTTTCGCGGGCTCATTCCACAAGCGTCAGGCGGTCGCTTCCGCCGTTGTCCGGCTCCGGCGGCTCGTCCGTGATCTCCGGGAGCTTGCCCTCCATCCGCAGGATCTTGAACGTGATCATCAGCCGCAGACGCACATCCGGGTCGTCCAGGTCGAGATTGAGCACGTCCTGAATGCGCTGCAGGCGGTAAATAACGCTGTTGCGGTGCATATGCACGCGCTTAGCGGTCAGGGAAATGTTGCGCTCCGTGTTCAGGTAGTGGTACAGCAGCAGGAGGTTGCTGTTGCTGTAGCCGCGCTCCCCGGCAAGCTGATCCAGATAGCGCACAATGACGTCATCGAGCGCGAATTTTTCCCGGTAGCATTCGAGCATGTCGTTGAGATAATACTTGGAATAGTGATACTCCAGCGCATCGGGATCCAGCTTGCGGCCGATCTCGATGGCGGTCCGCGCCTGATCGTAGCCCATGCGCAGGCGTCCCAGCTCCGTGAACAGCAGGCTCACGCCGATATGCGCATGGTTCTTGCCCAGCAGCGTCAGCAGCTCGTCCCACCGCTCGCGGAACAAAAGCTGCTCCCCGACCGGGTAATCGTGCCAGTCCTGAAAGAGGATGAGCACGCTGTTTTGATACTGCATCACGCCGTAATTGGCCACGTTGCTCCACGCGCGCAGCTGCAGCACCATGTACCCTGCCTTCGAGGTGGACGCCTGCTCGTCGAACTCGACATAGCCGAGACGGAAGTCGCCCGTCTCCGGCAGGCGCAGGCCGCGCGCACGGTCGCGCACCAGCTCCGGATTCTCCTCCCCATAGCGCAGGAGATCATGGATCATCTGCTGGCGCTGCGGCATGCTCTGGCTGTAAAAGCCCGTCTCGCGGAAGTAATGGTCGAGCTGCTCGGTAAAGCAGCGGAACAGCTCCTGATCCACCATCGTCGGCAGCCGGCCAGGGAAATAGCAACCGGCAAAGGAATAAAACATCCCGTTGGCAATGTAGGAGCGCAGGATCACGGGGTCGTTGCAGATATTCGGCGGCACCGACAGCACCGGACGCAGGTACCGGTCACTGACTTCAAAATAGCCGGCCTCCGCCATGAGCTGCAGCGAGTCCTTGTCGTAATAGCCCTGCTCGAGCATCTGATCGACATAGATATTGCCCGACCCGCGCTCGCGCGTGGCGCCGATGATGTTATACGCCGAGTCGACGACGACGATCGTCGCGTCCGGGATCATCTTCCGCCCGACCTCCATCAGCGGCTCCAGCCCGGCGTGCGCGCGCACGGCCAGACGCATCTGATACTCCAGTGTCTGCAGGCGGTCAAACAGTGTGAGCAGGTGGTTCGTCACCGCGCCGAGAGAATACTGTTCGTCATACAGCAGCGCATTGACACCGGGGCGAACGGGCTCCGCATCCTCCGGGCGCGCCCGGACAACGAAAAAGTGGTCGTGCAGCAGCCCCTTCGGTAAGCGGCGGATCACCTTTGGCTCGCTGACGTAGAGCACGTCTTCCTCGAGCGTGTTCTCGGACTCGGGCGTGAGCATCTGGACCCGGCGGAAGGCAAATGTCCGCTCCTGCTGCATTACGACCCGCGCGCCGAACGGCTGCATGCTCTCGGCGATCATTTCCACGGACAGCGTCATGATTCTCTCCTTTCCGTGCTGCGCAAAACGGCAGTCACAAGTGCATATTCCCACACAAATTTTGAGGAAAAAAGTTCCTTTCCGCAAAAACACCGGAGATCCGAATTTTTGGAGACTCCTACGATGAAATTGGAAGCCATTGGCGCAACTTTCGCGCTTTTGTCCGAATTCTCCGTGTTTTTGCGGCTTTTTCGCCTCATCTTTGTCTTTATTGTAACAATAACATGGCGAATTGTTCAGGGCATTTGTTACGAAATGCGGTTTTTCTCGCCGCCACGCGCTGTGCATTTCCTACAATCGCGTGCGCGTAAAGGGCGCTGCTGCTTTCATTTTGCCTAAAAGCAGACACCCGGGCGGCGCATAAATTCGTAGTCTCCTATGAAGACCTGTCCGCGGGGGTTCGATATAATGCGAATAAGATAATAAATTAACAAGCCGTCGGAGCGTTCGAATGATTTTGTATAGGAGCGAGCCAGATATGGATAACATCAGCAGATTTCAAAAAACGACCGGCGTCGGTCAGATCCTCGACGAGAGCTTTGCACGCTGCCCGGAGCGTGAGGCCATTGTATTCGGCGACTGGCGCATCACCTACCGGGAGCTGCAGGCACTCATCTACCGGACGGCGCACTGCCTGCGCAGTCTCGGCATTGCGCCGGGCGACCGCGTCGCCATCATCTCGCGCAACTGCCCGGAGGTCATGATCGCGGAAATTGCGATCCTGAAGCTGGGCGGCACCGTGGTCAAGTTCAACTGGCGGCTCGCGCCGGAAGAAATGATCTACCTGCTCGATCTCAACGAGGTCCGGTGCGCCTTCTTCAAGCCGGAGCGCGAGGACTGGGGCGACGCCCTGCGGCAGCACTATGCCGGACGCATCACGTTCCTGTCCCTGACGCCGGAAGCCGACGGCCGCTCCGCCCTCTATTCCCTGCTCGCAGGTATGCCGGACACGCCGGTGGAGACCGTCGTTGCGCCCGACGCCCCTGCCTACCACATGCACACGAGTGGCACGACCGGGCGGCCGAAGTGCGTGGTCTACTCCCACGCGCGCTATCTCAACCAGCTTGAGAGCATGCTTGAAACGCTGGAGTTCCCGGACGGACAGGTCTATCAGTACATCTCGCAGCTATTCCACTCCGCGTGCACCGGCGCCTATCTCACGCTGGCGACCGGCGGTAAGCTCATCATGATCCCGAACTTCACCGTGAGCGACTATGTGGAGAGTCTCGTGCGGGAAAAGGTGCGCGCCATCGGCGTCATCCCGCTGATCCTGCAGGGCATCCTCGATGAGATGGACCGCAAAAACTATGACCTGTCGCACCTGAAGGTCATCAACTACTCCACCTGCCCCATTTCCCCGGATCTGCTGCGGCGCGCGCTCGACCGGCTCAACTGCCGCTTTTATCAGTCCTACGGCATGACGGAGATGGCCAGCACCGTCACGGCGCTGCTCCCGGAGGATCACCTGATCCTCGGCGGACGGTATCTCACCTCGGTCGGACGGGCGCTGCCCGGCGCCGCCGTGCGCATCGTGCGGCCGGACGGCTCGCTGTGCGATGCCGGTGAGGAGGGCGAGATCTGCGTGCGCGGGCAGGGCATGATGCTCGGCTACTATCAGATGCCGGAAAAGACCGCGGACGTGATCCGCGACGGCTGGTATTTCACGCACGACGTGGGCTATCTCGACGAGGACGGCTATCTCTACCTGCGCGGCCGCAAGGATTCGCTCATCATCTCCGGCGGCGAGAATATCTACCCCGAGGAAGTCATCGACGTGCTGCTGAAAATGCCCGAGATCGCCGAAGCCGCCGTCTACGGCATGCCCGACCCGAAGTGGGGCGAGCACGTGAAGGCGAGCATCGTCTGCAAGCCCGGCCGGTCACTGACGGTCGAGCAGGTGCAGACATTCTGCCGCGCCAACATGCCGTCGTTCCGCATGCCGCGTGAGGTGGAATTCTTGCCGGAGCTGCCGAAGAACGCCACCGGCAAGGTGCTCATCCAGGCGCTGAAAAACCGCTGAGCACGCGAAAATACAGCACACTGGCGCGTCCCCGTCTGCCCGGCAGATGGGGACGCTTTTTGCCGTTCTGACCACGGAGACGCAAAAAAGCAGGGCCGCTGTTGCGGCCCTGCTTTTGATCGGGAGATGCGCTTTTATTCGCCGTCGCCGAATTCCTTCTCGATGGCTTCGTTGTCCGCGCCCAGCGCTCTGTGCTGTGCATAGAGATCCTGCACGCCGAGGCTGTCAAAATAGATCGGCATCTGCGCCAGATACGTCTTGTTGCCCGACGGATAGGTGTGCTCGATCAGGTAGCCGTTGGAGACCGACTGCTCGAGCCACTCGCCGGAAAAGCGATCCTTGTACTGGTTAAGGATGCAGCTCGGCACATCGTAGGCGACGAGCTCGTCGAGGATATCCTGCGCGTCGCGCTGGAGCGCGTACTCACGGATGATGTCCACGAGCGCGGAGCGGTTGGCAATGATCGTCGTCGACTCCTTGGTCGTGAAGCGCGGGTCGGTCACGACCTCTTCCGGCAGACGCAGCGCCTTGGCAAACTTCGGCCAGACACTCGTATAGTCGTTGACGAACACGTAGATGTAGCGGCCGTCACGGCACTTGTAGCCCTGGCCGAGCGGGCTCATGGTGTGCGCTTCCCGCGGCCACTCATAGCCGTAGTTGCAGTTCGTGGCAAAGCCGGCGGTGACGAAGTTGCCGGTGCCGTACAGGGACGTCATGACGTAGTCGCCCACGCCCGTCTCGCGCGCTGCGAGCAGGGCTGCCAGCACGCCGCTGAGCAGCGTGATGCCGGTCGTCGTGTCGCCCATGCCGGCAGGCGGGTAGATCGGCGGGCTGTCGGGATCGGTGCGGGTGTCAAGGATGACGCCGTTGGCGCCGAAATAAGCGATCGCGTCAATGCCGGGGCGGTTGACCAGCGGGCCGTTGATGCCGTAGCCGGTGACCTGACCCATGACGAGCTTCGGGTACTTGGCGTGCAGCGTCTCCCAGTCCAGACCGAGCTTTTTCAGGCCGGCCGTGCGGGTGCTAGTGATGAATACGTCCGCCTTGGCGAGCATGTTTTGCATGAGCTTGAGGTTCTTGGGATCTTTCAGATCCAGCGCGACGCACTCTTTGCCGCCGTTGAAAATATCGTGGATGGGGTTCTCTTCCGCCGTGATGGGCATGCCCATAGAGCGGCCGTAGTAACGGCAGAAGTCGCCGATAGGCGGGGTCTCAACGCGCACGACACGCGCGCCCATGTCGCGCAGGAACCGCGCCGTCGTCGTCGCGGACCAGTAGCTGGTCATCTCGACCACGAACAGTCCCTCGAGTGGTTTTCTCATGGATATAGCCTCCTTGTTGATGCAGATTTTTTCTGAAATTGCAACGGTTTTCAGTTTGTTGAAATGAAATGGATCCGATGCTTTGTCTATATTATAACGATTGTTTCGGTGCTTGTTACCTGTATTTCTTACAATTCTTTTGCCCCTGCGGACATGCATTTTTGTGCTGTGTTGCCATAGATTTTCGGGCGCTTCCGGCACGAAAAAAGCGCCGCATCCGAACGGGCGGATGCGGCGCGGGAAACATAGGGAAAAATCGCTCTTTACGGTTTCGGCATCAGGTAGAACACGATGTGCACATCGGCGCAATGCACGCCGTCGGCGTCCATGACGGGCACATCGAGCGGGTACTGCCCCTTGCCGTGCTCTTCGACATAGGCAATGCGCTCTTTGGCTTCTTCCTCCGTCATGGAGATGTCCACGATCAGGTCGCGCTTGGTCGGCTTGCGGTAATCAATGTTCACGCTCTTGATGATCGGCACATACTTGCCGGCATAGGTGCACTTGATCAGCGTGGCGCCCGAGGACTCGGCCAGCACGAAATAGCTGCCGGCATAGACGATGTTCACGTGGTTAAGGTGCATGCTGTTAGCAGGCAGACGCACGACCACATGGCGCTCCTCGGCGACTTCCGGGATGAGCCCGGCCACGTTCAGGAAGTTGATCTTCCCGTGCTGGAGATTGTATTTCGCCTCTTCAAAAAAGGCTGCGTTCATTTCCGCCATGTCTGGCTCCTTTCTCTTGCGCAGAGCTCAGTCGGCGACATACTTTGCCGCCAGGCCGCGGATGATGGTCTCGGCGTCGCCCATGACCTTCTCGACCATGTCCTTGGTCTTGGGAAGATCGGTGATGCGCTGCGCGCACTCGCCGGCGCCGGCCATGGCGTGCTCCACGTCGCCCTTATAGGTCGCGGCAATACCGTAACGCTCGAAGGTCAGCAGCTCCATCGGGATGCTCGAGAAGTCATCCGGCACACCGACGTAGGAGCCGGGGGCTTCCTTGGCGGTGTTGTAAGCATGCTGCAGGGACACGTCGCTGCGCAGCCAGCGCGCCGGGCCGACAAAGCCGCGGGCAATGATCGTGCCGCCGTCGGCGCAGTCGACGACCATCTTCTTCCACAGTTCGCAGAAATCGCTCTCTTCGGTGGCGAGGAAGCGGGTGCCCATCTGCACGCCGTCAGCGCCCATGGCGAAGGCCGCCGCGATCGACTTACCGTCGCAGAAGCCGCCGGTGCCGCACACGAGCGTGTTCTCGTCAGAGAACTTCTCGATGATGTCCGGCAACAGCGTCATGCTGTGCACCGGCTGCCACGCCGTGTGCATACCGCCCTCGTGGCCGGAGGCGATGAGCACCTGCACGCCGGCCTTCTTGCAGCGGGCCGCGGTGCGCACACCCGGGAACACGTGCATCCAGATCATGCCCTGCTCCTTGACGAAGTTTGCCCAGGGCATCGGGTCGCCGGCCGTAGTGACGAGCACGCGGAAGCGGCGCTTCATCTCGGGATCGGCCTCGCGCAGCTCCTTGATGGCCTGCATGACCTTCATGGCATTGGCCTTGACCTCCGCAGAGACCATGACGTTCGCGCCGAAGATACCGTCGGACTCCTTGGTCTCTTCAAACACGCGGGTGAACATTTTCTTGAAGATGGTCACATCGTCATCGGTGGTCTCGGCGTGTGCCTGCTTGCAGAAGTCTTCAAAGACGATGGGGTTGGTCTCGCGGGACGTGGTGGCAAATGTGCTGCACAGGCCGAGACAGCCAGCGTTGGCCGCCGCGATGCACAGGCTGGTGACCGGATACGGACCCATGCCGGCCTGGATGATAGGGTATTTGAGCCCGACAAGCTCGGTAAGTCTGGTTTTGATCATGATGTTTTTCTCCTTTCAAACGCTGTGTATGACCGGCAATGTGCCGGAATGTTACCTTTCTGACTATGACTACTATATCAACTCTGCACACCGCATCCCAGAGCACCGGCTACGAAAGTGACCGCCGATCGCAGCGGCGAAATTAGGCACCTTGACCAGCGGCGCATCTGGAAAGTGTCCCCCGTGCAGAGAATGTCTGCACAGGGGACGGTGGATCTGACGGGGATATTCGGATCAGCAGAGACCGATCGCCTGCCAGAGCGGGACGCTGGCCAGCATGGCGATGATCGTTATGACCATGTAGGCGTAAGAAGCCTTCTGCGCGCAGGGATAGTCGACGCACTTGTCGCCGGTCATCTTGATGAAGCCGACCACGGACGGGTTGCCGTAAGCGGTGTTCCAGTACGTGCCGCACAGCCACTCGACAAAGACGAGGATGAACATGCTCATGCCGTGTGCCTCCATGAGCGGTCCGAAGATGGCGATCATCATCGTGAGCATGCAGGTCTGGGACACGATCACGTAACGCAGGGCAAACGTGATGATGCACAGGCAGGGAACGAAGATATACGGGCTGCTCATGATGGGCGCGAAGATGGGGCCGAGCAGGCTGGCCAGCCATGCGCTGACGCCGGTGGTGTTCATGAACTTGGCGATGCTGAGGATGCCGCCGATGAAGACGACAAGCGTCCACTGGCCTTTGGCGTTGGCCTCCGGCGCCGTCAGCAGGCCGGCGGCGAAGAACGCCACGTCAGCCGCGATGGCCACGAAGCCGGCGTCCACGCCGTGCAGCTTCTGGGTGATCCAGAGGATAATGGCGATGGCAACGATGATGATGCCCTGCTTCTCCTTCTTGGAGATGGCGCCGAGCGCCTTGTACTGCTCCTTGAGGAAGGTCACGTCGCCGGCGAGCTTTTCTTTCGGTTTGCAGATGATCGTGCAGTACAGATAGGTCAGAACGATGAGCACGAGATACCAGACGATCGTGCACTTGAGCCAGGAGCCCCAGGTGAAGGCGAGGCCCTGCATGAAGCCGATCATCAGCGCAACGAACGCCGAGCCGGACATGAAGGCAATGCCGAGGATGTACGTGCCCATGAAGTTGGCAAACCACAGGCCGCGGGCCGCTTTGCTGTTCGGCTCCGCGCCGACAGCCTCACAGACCTGGCCGATCAGGGGCGCCATGATGGAGGTCTTGGCATAGGAGCTGGGGATCATCGGGGTGGTGATGATGCCCGCGAGCATCATGGCCGTGACCTGGCCACGATAGGTGCCGGGGAACTTCGTGAGGACCCACAGCGCCAGGCGCTTCATGAAGCCGCTGTTGTTGATGCCGACCGACATGATGAACACGCCGATGCACAGCCAGACGGTCGTGCCGGAGAACTCGACCGTGACGTCCGCCACCTTGCCGAGTTTGAATACCAGCAGCATGACCATGGTCGCAAGGGTCGCGACCCAGTCCGGCAGGGCGCCGGAGATCAGGCACGTCAGCAGGAAGCCGAAGCACCCGAGATACTGCCAGCCCTGACGGCTCATCATTTCCGTTTCCGGCGGCAGGTAGGCGATCAGCAGCATCAGGACAATACCGCCCAGAATGCCGAAAATCGTCTTTTTCATTTGCTTGCTCATGAGTTTCACTCCTCCTTAATGAATGGTTCTCAACTTGCGCTTTCGTTAGTTAATTATCTGTCAAGTTGGTTTTAGGTTACACCGAATTCAGCGCTTTTTCACCAACAAAGACTACGAAATCCGCAGAGAGAAAAATCATTTTTTTGTACTCCATAACCAAGCGGCCGGAAAACACACATACTGCTGATTTTCAAGTATTAAATTAGGTATTCTCTGCACACTTTCCGCCCGAATTGTACAAAAACGGGTGCGCATTGCGCTGGGTTATCCGTTTTTTGCAAGCCGTACGCGCTTTGTACATTTCCTCCAAAACACGTCGCTGCGCCCGGCCGCAACTTTGGTCTGAATACTGTTGAGACCCCCGCCCCGCTTTGATATATTTTTGATTAGCAAGGCGACAGACGCATTTTTTCAAACCATTAAACATCATTAGGAGGTAGCATACATGAAAACAAAACTGACTGAAATGTTTGGCATTGAGTACCCGATCGTCCAGAGCGGCATGCAGTGGCTGGCCGTGCCGCAGCTCGCGGCCGCCGTGTGCAACGCCGGCGGTATCGGCACCATCAACGTCACCTGCTGGCCGACGCTCGACGAGTTTGCCGACGCGCTCGACGAGATGAACAGCCTGACCAACAAGCCCTACATCGTCAACATCTCCCTCGCCCCGACCCAGCGTCTGGACAACGAGGAGATCCGCAAGACCATCCGTCTGTGCGGCGAAAAGCACGTTGCCGCCATCGAGACGAGCGCCGAGGATCCGCGCGAATTCATCGCCGACATCAAGTCCGCCGGCATGCGTCATTTCCACAAGTGCCCGAACTACAAGGTCTCCATGAGCATGGAGCGCAAGGGACTCGACGGCGTCATCATCGCCGGCTACGAGGTCGGCGGCCATCCGTCGGCTGACGGCGTGGGCACATTCGTCATCGCGCGCCGCTGCGCCGCGGACATGAAGATCCCGGTCATCGCCGCCGGCGGCATCGCGGACGGCCACGGCCTCGCGGCTGCGCTCGCGCTCGGCGCTTCCGGCGTTGCCATGGGCACCCGCTTCGTGTGCGTCGATGAGTGCCCGATCTCCGACAACCACCGCCAGTGGGTCATCAACCACACCGAAAAGGACACCGTACTCTGCCAGAAGACCATCGGCAGCATGATGCGCGTGTCCAAGAACAACGCTTCCCTGCTCGCCAACGAGATCGAGAACCGCGGCCTGCGCACCGGCAAGGGCCCGATGGACATCCTCAAGGAGCAGATGCCCGTCATCACCGGCCAGAAGACCCGCGTGGCCTTCCAGGACGGCAATGTCGACAGCGCGATCTTCTGCGCCGGCATGGGCATGGGTCTCGTGCACGATGTCGTGCCGGTCAAGGTTCTGCTCGACCGCATGGTCAAGGAAGCCGAAGAGACCATCAACAGCATCAAGGCGTCCTTCTGATCGCATAACACGCTCCACACACCATCCTTTCTATACATCCACCCCTATTTTCTTCCCCCCACTCAAGGCGCGGATGCAGCCGCGTCCGCGCCGCAGCAACAGCGAGAGCCGCCCCTTTTCCAGGGGGCGGCTCTTCTATATATCGTTTAGATATCGTTGTTTCCCCGGACAGTGTGCGGCGCATACGCCGCGCGCCGGGCAGCAAGAAGGCCGCAGCGCATATGCGCTGCGGCCTTTTGATCGTGATCGTGTTTTGCGCGCGGACGGCTTACAGCTGCTCGCCGGGATCGCTGTTCGGAGCGTCCGCATCCGGTGCGGACGGTGCCTCCGGCTGGGCCGGCGCTTCCGCGTCCGGCTGCGGGGTCTCGGGGGCCTCGTCCATCCTGCGGATAACCTTCGCCGGCGGCTCAATGGTGTCGTCCGGGTGGACGGGCATCACACCGTGCTCACAGTAGTAGCGGAAGTCGTCGCCCTCGATCGTCTCGTGGATGAGCAGGTACTCCGCGAGGCCGGTCAGCAGGTCGGCGTGCTCGCGCAGCAGCGCCTCGCACTTGGCGTAGGCCTGGTCGAACAGGTGCTTGACCTCCTCGTCGATCGTGGCGGCGGTCTCCTCGGAATAGCTCTTCGTGGTGCCGAAATCGCGGCCGATGAAGATGCTGTGGCTCGAATCGTCGAACGAGATCGGGCCGAGCTTCTCGGACATGCCGTATTTCATGACCATGTCGCGGGCGATGTTCGTCGCCTGCTGGATATCATTGGACGCGCCGGTGGAGATATCGTCAAGGAAGAGCTGCTCGGCAATGCGGCCGCCGAGCGCGGAGACGATGCTGTCAAACATCTCGCCGCGGGACGTGAAGTTCTCGGCGTCCTCGGCCTTGCGATACCAGGTGAAGCCGCCGGCAGCGCCGCGCGGGATGATGGTGATATAGTGCACGGGGTCGGAGTTCTTGAGGAAGAACGACGCGATCGCGTGGCCGGACTCGTGGTACGCCGTCAGGCGGCGCGCACGCTCGGACACAACGCGGCTCTTCTTCTCCGGGCCCATGACGACCTTCAGGATCGCCTCGTCGATATCCGCCTGCATGATGAAGCGGCGCTTGCTGCGCGTGGCCATGATGGCGGCCTCGTTGAGGAGGTTCTCCAGATCCGCACCGGCAAAGCCGGCCGTGCCGCGCGCGATGCTCTTGAGATCCACATCGTCGCCCAGCGGCTTGCCGCGGGCGTGAACCTTCAGGATCTCCTCGCGGCCCTTGATATCGGGCAGGCCCATATACACGCGCCGGTCAAAGCGGCCGGGGCGCAGCAGCGCGTTATCGAGAATGTCGGCGCGGTTGGTCGCCGCCATGACGATGACGCCCTCGTTATTCGTAAAGCCGTCCATCTCGACGAGCAGCTGGTTGAGCGTCTGCTCGCGCTCGTCGTGACCGCCGCCGAGACCGCTGCCGCGCTGGCGGCCGACCGCATCGATCTCGTCGATGAACACGATGGCCGGGGCGACCTTCTTGGCCTGGTCGAACAGATCGCGCACACGCGATGCACCGACACCGACATAGAGCTCGACAAAGTCCGAGCCCGAAATGGACAGAAACTGCACGCCTGCCTCGCCCGCGACTGCGCGGGCCATGAGCGTCTTGCCGGTGCCCGGAGGGCCGACGAGCAGCACGCCCTTGGGGATGCGCGCGCCCATCGCGGTATAGTTCTGCGGGCGCTTGAGGAAGTCCACGATCTCGGACAGCTCCTCTTTTTCCTCTTCTGCACCGGCGACATCGGCAAACGTGACCTTCTTGAGGTTCTCCTCGCCGGTGCGCGTGTGCGCCTTGCCGAACTTGCCGACGCCCGGCGCTCCGCCGCCGCCCGCCTTGTTCATGAGCAGGTACCACACGCCGACGAACAGCACGATCGTGATCAGGTACGGCAGGATGGACATCCACCACGGCGCCGTCCAGCCCTTGACGTAATCATACTCCGTCAGCACGCCGCTGGCGGTCTGCTGCTCGATCAGATCCCCCAGATCCTCACGGAACCAGGTGGGATTCGACAGCGTCTTTTTGATCGTCGTATTGCCATCGCTGTCCGGAGAATAGAGATTGAGCGTGAGCTCATCTCCCTCGAGGCAGAACGACTTGACCTGCTCCTGGCGGAACAGTTCCTCGATCTCGGAATAGGTGTATTCCTTCTGCTCTGCCGGTGTGGTCAGATAGAAAATGACGGCGAGAATGATCACGCCGATCAGCATGTAGAACCCGATGCCTCTGGCACGGTTCTTATCAGGTTTCAAATTAAATCACATCCTTTATGGGATCCGCACCGGGCGCTCAGGTGGAGTAGACCTCCGGCTTGAGTACGCCGATATACGGGAGATTGCGGTATTTTTCTGCGTAATCGAGCCCATAGCCGACGACGAACGCATCCGGCACCTCAAAGCCGGCATAGGCGGCGTGGATCGGCGCCTTGCGGCGGGCGGGCTTATCGAGCAGGGTGGCAATGGTGATGGAGGCAGGCCGGCGGACGCTGAGATAGTCCTTGAGATAGTGCAGCGTGACGCCGCTGTCGAGAATGTCCTCAACGAGGATGATGTCACGGCCCTCGATGTCCTGATTCAGATCCTTGTTGATCTTCACGGCGCCGGTGGTCGTGGTCTGGTTGCCGTAGGACGACACAGCCATGAAATCGACCGAGCACGGGATGGTCACGCTGCGCATCAGGTCGGCCATGAACACAAAGCAGCCCTTGAGCACGCCGACAAACAGCGGCTCGCGGCCGTCGAAATCCCTGGAAATCTGGGCACCCAGCTCCGCCGTGCGCGCCTGGATCTCCTCGGCGGACAGCAGAACGGACGCAATGTCATCTCTCATATCGCTCATAGTATTCTCCCCCATATGTCTGGATCTGTTCCATTCGGATGCAGATCATGGTTTGCCCCGGCGCCGCTGCGCATTGCTCGGCAACGCCGAAACCGGCGATGGCCGCCGGCGCATCTGCCGCGCGGATGATCGGCACGCGGTCGCGCTCGGCCTGTGTCAGCCCCCGTTCGGCGAACAGGTCGCTCACGCGCTTCGTGCAGCCGCGCCCCGCCAGACGAATCCGGTCGCCCGGACGCCGCGGCGTAACAGATAGTTTATCATGGATGATCGCAGATTTAAAGCAAAAAGTGGTGAACGCGCTGTGAATTTCACGAAACGGTTCCGGCACGCCGACCGTGACGCGCAGCCCCAGCTCCGGGATCTCCGCCGTCTCACCCGGACGCAGAATGTGCGTCCCGAGCGGCGGCAGCGCCTGCGCGCCGAAAAACAGCCGACCCTGCTCGCGCGTCACGCGCAGGCCGGGCACATCGGCATAGCCAAGCCCTTCCCCGTCACACAGCCGCTCGAGCGCCAGCAGATGCCGGCGCGACAGTTCCCGTCCGGCCGCCTGCTGCAGCGCACGCACGCACACCGGGCGCGGCAGCGCCAGCAGCTCTGCGATCGGGATGCCCTCCGCGGGCATCTGTCCAGCCAGAAAATCCGCAGCCAGCCCACTGAGAAACGCCTCGTCCTCGCGCAGGAGCGCTGCCGTGTCGGCCGCGTGCTGCACGAAGGCGGGATTCACGCTCTCGAGCGCCGGCACGGCATGGTGCCGGACGCGGTTGCGGGCATAGGCATCGGCCGCGTTCGTGCTGTCCTCCACGTGCGGGATGGCATGGGCGGTCAGATACGCCTCCGCCTGCGCGCGCGTCGTGTCCAGCATCGGGCGCAGGAGCTTGCCGCGCTGCGGCGGGATGCCGGTCAGGCCGCGCAGGCCGCAGCCGCGCGCGAGGTTGAGCAGCAGCGTCTCGGCGTTGTCATCCGCCGTGTGCGCCGTGGCGATCCAGTCGTAGCTGTGCGCCTGCGCGCATTGCGCCAAGAACGCATAGCGCAGCTCGCGCGCGGCGGCCTCGGTGCCCATGCCGCGCACGGACGCAACATCGCCGCGCCCGGCATAAAACGGCACGCCCAGTTTCTTGCACTGCGCGCGCACGAACGCCTCGTCGCGGTCGCTCTCCGCGCCGCGCAGCCCGTGGTTGAAGTGCGCACAGCCGACGGCAAAGCCGCGCTGCGCGCCCAGCGCCGTCATCTGGTGCAGGAGGTACATGGAGTCCACCCCGCCGGACACGGCACACAGCACACGCACGCCGGGCATGATGGCATCAATAGTCATCGTCGTCGTACTTCTTCTCGATGGCCGCGAAGGATGTGTACTCCGGCAGCCACATGAGTTCGAGCGTGCCGGTCTCGCCGTGGCGGTTTTTGAGGATGATCGCCTCGGCGAGGTTCGGATTCTCGCACTCCTTGTTATAATACCCGTCGCGGTAGAGCGCGAGCACGATGTCCGCGTCCTGCTCGATGGCGCCGGACTCACGGAGGTCGGACAGCATCGGGCGCTTGTTCTGGCGCGACTCGTTGGCACGCGACAGCTGCGACAGGCAGATGACCGGAACATTGAGCTCCTTGGCCATGATCTTGAGCATGCGGCTCATGTCGGAGACGGCCTGCGTGCGGCTCTCATTCGACCAGCCGTGGCCGCTGCCGGCCGACTGCATGAGCTGCAGATAGTCGATGACGACAAGGCCAAGATTCGGGATGCGGCGGCACTGGGCGTTCATGTCCGCAACGGACAGCGACGGGTTGTCGTCGATGCGGATATCCGTCGCGCTGATGGTCGTGGCCGCGGCGCCGACGCGCCGCCACTCGTCCGCCGAGAGCTTGCCGGTCAGAAGCTTCTGGCTGTCGACCAGACCCTCGCCCGCGAGCAGGCGCGTCGTGAGCTGCTCGCGCGCCATTTCGAGCGAGAACACCGCAACCGTCTTGCCGGACGTCTTGCCGACGTGCAGGGCAATGTTGAGCGCAAGGCTCGTCTTGCCCATGCCGGGACGGGCCGCGATGAGGATGAGCTCGCCCGCGTTCAGACCGAGAATCGTCTGATCCAGATCCGGCAGGCCGGTGGCAAGGCCGGGGATGCCCCCGCCGCTGCTCGCCGCCTCGGAGAGGTTTGCATACACGCGCTGGATGACCATGCTGATTGGCTGCAGGCCGCCGACATTGCGTCCCTGCCGGAGCGCATAGATCTTGCGCTCGGCCGCCTCGAGCATGGCGTCCGCTCCGCCGGAACCCTCAAAGATCATGGTGTTGATCTCATCGGCCGCCGTGTGCAGGTTGCGCAGCAGCGCCTGATCGCGCACGATGGCCGCGTACTTGAGCACGTTCGCAGCCGTGGGCGTGACCTGCATGACCTCCATGAGGTACTGCTGCGTCGTGTCCTTGTACACACCGCGGACCTTCATCTGCTCGAGCACCGTGACCGCGTCCACGCTCTGCCCGTAGGAGAACATGGCGAAGATGGTGTCAAAAATATCGCGGTTGGCCTGAATATAAAATTCGTCGGACTTGACCTTTTCGATCACGTCCGGGATGCAGCTCGGGTCGATGAGCATCGCACCGATGACTGCCTGCTCCGCCGGAGCGGAATGGGGCGGCTGTCTGCCCAGCAGCTCCTCCATGACGGGTCCCTCCCTCGCCTGCGCGCGGTTTATTTCTCTTCGATGACCAGCACGTGGATCGTGCCGGTGACTTCATAGCCGAGCTTGCACTTGACCTCGTACGCGCCGAAGCTCTTGATGGGTTCGGCCTGCACGATCTTCTGCTTTTCGATGGTGAGGTCAAACTGCTCGTGCAGCGCGTCGCTGATCTCCTTCGAGGTGACGGAGCCGAAGAGCTTGCCGTTGCTGCCGGCCTTCGCCGCGATCTTCACCTGAATGGCGCCGAGCTTTTTGGCGTTTTCCTCCGCCTCGGCCTTCTCGCGGGCGATCTGCGCCGCCTTGGCCTTCTCCTTCAGGCGGAAGGCGTTGAGATTGTCGGCCGTGGCCTCCGTCGCAAGCTTGCGCGGCAGGAGATAGTTGCGGGCATAACCGTCGGACACTTCCTTGAGCTCGCCCTTTTTGCCCTGGCCCTTGACGTCTACATTCAAAATTACTTTCATAGCAAGATACTCCTTTGCTTAATTTTCCAGATTCTCGTCGATCGCCTTGCGCGCCATCTGCACCGCCTGCGCGACCGACACGTCATGCAGCTGCACGGCTGCCGACGAGCGACTGCCGCCGCCGCCGAGCGCCTCCATGACCAGCTGCACATTCAGTTCGCCGATCGAGCGCGCGGAGATGAACACATCCCCGTCGCCCATCGGATAAATGACCATGGACGCCGTGACCCCGGCGATGTTGAGCAGTTCATCCGCCGCCTGCGCCGCGACGATGCGGTCCTGCGGCTCGGTGGGCGCGGCAATGGCAATGTCCGCGCGGTAGATAGACGCCGTCTGCAGGATCTTATAGCGGGCGACCGTGTGCTCCATGTCCGTCTGCAGGAGCTTTTTGACCTCCGAGGTATCGGCCCCGGCGCGGCGCAGGAACGCCGCCGCCTCAAATGTGCGCTCGCCGGTGCGGACGGTGAAGTCCTTCGTATCGAGCATGATGCCCGAGAGCATTGCCTCGGCCTCCACGCGCAGGATGTCCGGCTGCTCGACCTGCTCCTCGAGCAGCTCCGTCATCAGCTCGCAGGCCGACGACGCATACGGCTCGTGGAAGCTCATGGTCGCGTTGGTGATATAGGTCGCCGCACGGCGGTGGTGGTCGATGACCGCCACGCGGGTGCAGGCTTCGAGCAGATTGCGGTTTTCCACCTGATCCGGGCGGTTGGTGTCTACCACGACGAGCAGCGTGCGGCTGTCGGCATGCAGATACGCCTCCTGCGGAGACAGGAACGCTTTGCCGTACTCCGGCACGCGCAGCATCCGGTCACGCAGCTGGCCGGCGGCCGTCTTGTTCGCATCCATGACGATGCGGCAGGGCGTGCCGAGCTTGCGCGCGATGCAGCAGACGCCGGCGGCCGCGCCGAGCGTGTCCAGATCGGAGAATTTATGGCCCATGACGTAGACCTTGGACGAGTCCTGAATGAGCTGGCTGAGGGCGTTGGCCATGACGCGGGACTTGACCTTCGTGCGCCGCTCGACCTCGCCGCCGCGGCCGCCGAAGAATTCGAACGTGACGCGGTTTTTCACCACGGCCTGGTCGCCGCCGCGCGAGAGCGCCATCTCGGTGCCGAGAATGGCGAAATTATAGCATTCATCGAGGCTGTCGCCGTCGCGCCCGATGCCGACGCTGACGGTGGCGCGGATGCCGCTCGGGCTGGTCACGGCGTGCACGCTGTCGAGCAGGGATGCGAACTTGTTCTCGCGCAGCTCGTCAAGATGCCGCTCCTCGAACACGTACAGATACCGGTCACGGTCGTAGCGGCGGAAGAAGCCGCCCTTGCCCTCGCACCACTGCAGGAGCTTGTCCTCAATGGCGTCGCGCAGCTCGTTGCGCTTGCGGTCGGTCAGGCCGCGGATGAGCTCATCGTAGTTATCGATGACGATGACGGCGATGATCGGGCGCGAAGCGTAATACTCCAGCCGGATCTTTTCATAATCCGTGACATCGACCCAGTAGGTGATGCCCATGTAGCTGGCAGCATCGTCCGGATTCGTGCGCACGAGGTTGCCGTGGATCTGATACTTATGGCCCTGATACTCCAGCAGCTCCGGGCACTGGGTATTGCCCTCGAGCAGCCAGCGGCCGGAAAACTCCGGGATCACGTCCGTGATGCGCATATCGACCGTCGGCTTGTGCCGGCCGCAGAGATCGAAAAAGTTCTGGTTGGCCCAGATGACCTGCGAATCTGCCGGACGAAAGACCGCCATCGGCAGCGGGAAATTCTGCAGGGTATTATTTCGTGCAGACTCCGTATCATAGGTGACGGATTCAATATATCGTTCGAGCGTGCGGCGCTTGCGCGCGCGCATGATGACCGAATAAATGATGAGCAGCAGAATGATGACGCCCTCGCAGATCGACAGCCAAAGCCGGTCGGAGAAGAAGAACGTGATGACTGCAAACAAGATCAGAAACAGCAGAAACATCCGCGAATTGGGCATCAGCGCCCGCTGCAGCTTGGATTCATTGGGTACATTGCTGACTTTGGGGTCTCGCATCGTCATACCTCCTTGCACCCTGCGGGGCAAAAGCTATTACCCCTATGATAATCAATGATTATATCAGATTCTATCCGTATTGACAAGACGCTTTCCTGCTGAAGATTCGTGAAAGGAGCGTGCGCATGAAAGCAATTTTACTGGCCGGCGGTCAGGGCCGGCGGCTGCGCAGCATCACCGGAAGCCTGCCGAAACCCATGGTGCCGCTCGTCGGCGTGCCGGTGCTCGACCGGCTGCTGGATCTGCTGCGGCGCAACGGCTTCACGGACGTGTGCATGACGCTGTGCTACCGGCCGGAGGTCATTCAGGAGCACTGCGGCGACGGCAGCAGCTACGGCGTGCACCTGAAATACCGCATCGAATCCGAACCCCGCGGCACGGCAGGCGGCGTGCGCGCGTGCAGCGACTTTTACGGCAGGGAGGATTTTCTCGTCATCAGCGGCGACGCCGCGTGCAGCTTTGACCTGCTGGGGCTCTACCGCCGGCACCAGCAGGCGGACGCGGCCGTAACGATCGCACTCTACCCGAACGCAGAGCCGCTGCAGTATGGGCTCGTGCTGCAGGACCGGCAGGGGCTTGTGCAGCACTTCATCGAAAAACCGGACTGGGAGCACGTCGTGACCGATCTCGTGAACACCGGGATCTATATTGTCTCCCCGCGGGCAATGGCCTATGTGCCGGAAGATCAGCCGTTTGATTTTGCCAAAGATCTCTTCCCGCTGCTGCTCGCGGCGCACGAGCCGATCCTCGGCGTGCCGATGGACGGCTACTGGTGCGACATCGGCACGCCGCGCGCCTACTACCGGTGCAGCCTTGACGTGCTTGACGGGCGGCTGAGCCCGGCGCAGCCGGACGCCCCGGATGACCTGCCGCCGCAACTCCCGCACGCAGACCCGAACCGCCGCACCGTCCCCTGCCGCGACCGCGCGCACCTGATGCGCACGGTCTCGGAGGCCATGATGGAGGCCGGGGCGGACTTTACCGACGGGCTGCACCTGCGCGACGGCGGCTGGGAGCTGAGCATCCGGCCGGACGCGAACGCTTCCGCCCTGCAGGTCGAGGCAAACGCGCCGGACGCCGCTGCCGAGACGGCGCATCTGCTCGAACTGATGGAGCGGGACGAAAACCAATAGAGCGAGAATAGCGCGCAAAAACCGCCGCATCCAAAGATGCGGCGGTTTTCCGATACTTATTGCTTGTAGTGGTGTGCGTCCTCGAGGACCATTTCCTTGACCTTCATCAGGCGCACCTTGGTCGAACTTTCGTTCTCGTCCAGCTTCATGGAGATGTAACGAATGTTCTGCTCCAGCTCGGGGATCATAACGTATTCGAGCGCGTTGACGCGGCGGCGGGTCTTTTCGATCTCCTGCGCGAGCATCTGCGTGGTCTTTTCGACCTGCGCGAGCTCGAGCATGTCCTTGAACACCTCCGCCAGCTTCTCAAGCGCATCGTCCAGCTCACCGGACGTCTGCGCAAAGCCGTACGGGAAGATCTCGGACGGATCGCTGTTGCGGGTCTGGAAATCGTAGACCGGCACGTTCACGCTCATGATGTTCTGATAGGTCATGCCCAGCTCGACGCTCTGCCGCGGGTAGAGCAGCGACTGTTCGAGCATTTCCGGGGACATGATCGCGGACGCGACCGACAGAGAGCCGAACGCCTCCGTGAGCCCCTGCTCGACCTTCGCACGCAGCTGCTTGTTCAGGCGCACGTTGTCGAGAAACTGACGCATCAGCTCGTCACGCTTATCCTTGAGGAGCTTATGACCCCTGCGAGCGGTTTTCAACCGGCCCTTGAGCTGGTTGAGCACCATTCTTGTCGGGGTAATCGCTGTATTTGCCATCAAATCACCTCACTTGGTAAGTCTGCGGGACGGGTGCGCTCAGGTCTCGGGCATATACTTTTCGATCAGCTCGGGCTTGATACGCTTGAGCTCGGTGCGCGGCAGCAGGCTCAGCAGCTCCCAGCCGAGGTTGAGGGTGTCCTCAATGGTGCGGTTGGTGTTGTTGCCCTGGTTGACGTAGCGCTGCTCGAACGCATCGGCGAACTTTGCAAACTGCTTGTCGTCGTCGGACAGGGCCGCCTCGCCCAGAATGGTCATGAGCTCCTTGGCGTCCTTGCCGCGGGCATAGGCCGCGAACAGCTGGTTCATCGTGCCGGAGTGGTCCTCACGGGTCTTGCCCTCGCCGATGCCCTTATCCTTCAGACGCGACAGGCTGGGCAGCACGTCCACTGGCGGGATGATGCCCTTGCGGTACAGGTCGCGGGAGAGGATGATCTGGCCCTCGGTGATGTAACCGGTCAGGTCGGGGATCGGGTGGGTCTTGTCGTCTTCGGGCATGGTCAGGATCGGGATCATGGTGATCGAGCCGGACTTGCCGATGCGGCGGCCGGCGCGCTCGTAGAGCGTGGCCAGGTCGGTGTACAGGTAGCCGGGGTAGCCGCGGCGGCCCGGGACTTCCTTCTTCGCCGCGGAGACCTCACGCAGAGCCTCGGCGTAGTTGGTGATATCGGTCAGGATGACCAGCACCTGCATGTCCTTTTCAAAGGCCAGGTACTCGGCCGCGGTCAGCGCCATACGCGGGGTGGCGATACGCTCGACGGCGGGGTCGTTGGCAAGGTTGGAGAACACGACCGTGCGGTCGATGGCGCCGGTGCGGCGGAACTCCTGAATGAAGTACTCGGACTCCTCGAACGTGATGCCGATGGCGGCGAAGACGACGGCGAAGTTCTCGTTGTCGCCCAGCACCTTCGCCTGGCGCGCGATCTGCGCGGCCAGCGCGGCGTGCGGCAGGCCGGACGCCGAGAAGATCGGCAGCTTCTGGCCGCGGACGAGGGTGTTCAGGCCGTCGATGGTGGAAACGCCGGTCTGGATGAACTCCGCCGGGTAGGCGCGGGCTGCCGGGTTCATCGGCAGGCCGTTGATGTCGCGGTGCTCCTCGGCGAGGATCGCCGGGCCGCCGTCGATGGGCTCGCCCATGCCGTTGAAGACGCGGCCGAGCATATCCTCGCTCACGCCCAGCTGCAGCGGATGGCCGAGGAAGCGGACCTTCGACTGTGCGAGGTTGATGCCCTGCGCGCTCTCAAAGAGCTGCACGACCGCGTGGTCGTTCTCGACCTCGAGGACCTTGCAGCGGCGGACTTCACCGTTCGGGAGCTCGATCTCGGCCAGCTCGTCGTAGGTCACGCCTTCGACGTTCTTGACGATCATCAGAGGGCTGGCGATCTCCTGGATCGTTTTATACTCTTTAATCACTGCTCCTCACCTCCGGCGATAATCTCTTTGATCTGCGCGGTCATGTCCGCGGCGATCTTGGCATAGACCTGCTCGTACTCGTCGCTCGGCACGCTCTTGGCGCGGCCGATGTCGACGCGGGCAGGGATGGCAAAGAGCTTGTGCATCGGCGCGTTCTTCTCGAGCGCGTCGCGGCACTCGGTGTCGTAGCGCAGGATGAGACCGAGCAGCAGAAACTGACGGCGGTACTCGGAGTAGCTGTCGATGTCGACGAAGGCGTTCTGCTGCAGGAAGTCCTCACGGATCATCTTGGCCGTCTCCATCGTCAGGCGGTCAGCCGGGGACAGCGCGTCCTGACCGACGAGGCGGACGATCTCCTGCAGTTCGGATTCCTGCTGCAGGATGCTCATGGCCTTGTCGCGGTTGGCCATATATTCCTCGCCGAACGTGGCCTCATACCACGGCTTGAGCGAGTCGACATACAGCGAGTAAGACGTCAGCCAGTTGATGGCCGGGAAGTGGCGGGCATACGCCAGGCTCGAATCGAGCGCCCAGAACACCTTGACGATACGCATGGTGGCCTGCGAGACCGGCTCGGAAATGTCGCCGCCCGGAGGCGAGACAGCGCCGATGGCGGTGACGGAGCCGCGGCGGTCGCCCTCGCTGCCGATGCAGCGGATGCAGCCGGCGCGCTCGTAGAACTGCGCGATGCGGGACGCGAGGTAGGCCGGGTAGCCTTCTTCGCCGGGCATCTCTTCCAGACGGCCGGACATCTCACGCAGGGCCTCGGCCCAGCGGGAGGTGGAGTCAGCCAGAACGGCGACGTCATAGCCCATGTCGCGGAAGTACTCGGCGATGGTGATGCCGGTATAGATGGACGCCTCACGCGCTGCCACGGGCATATCGGAGGTGTTGGCAATGAGCACGGTACGCTTCATCAGCGGCTCGCCGTTGCGCGGGTCGGTCAGCTCCGGGAACTCCATGAGAACGTCGGTCATCTCGTTGCCGCGTTCGCCGCAGCCGATGTAGACGACGACGTCCACGTCCGACCACTTGGCGAGCTGGTGCTGCACGACGGTCTTGCCGCTGCCGAACGGGCCGGGCACGGCGGCCGTGCCGCCCTTGGCGATCGGGAAGAGCGTGTCGATGATACGTTGGCCGCTGTTCATGGGCTTGTTCGGGGCAAACTTCTGCGCGTAGGGGCGCGCGATACGCACCGGCCAGCGCTGGATCATGTTCAGCTCGTGGTCGACGCCGTTGGCGTCCGTGAGCACGGCGACGGTCTGGTCGACCGTGAAGTCGCCGCCGGTGATGCTCTTGATCGTGCCCTTCATCTGCGGGGGCACCATGATCTTGTGCAGGATGGCCGTCGTCTCCTGGACGGTGCCGATCACGTCGCCGCCGGTGACGGCGGTGCCGGGCTGCACAACGGAGTCAAAGTGCCAGACGCGCTCGCGGTTGAGCGCGGGCACCTCGATGCCGCGGGTGATGTTGGAGCCGGTCAGGTCGCGGATCTCGGGCAGCGGGCGCTGGATACCGTCATAGATATTCTCCAGCATGCCGGGGCCAAGCTCCACGGACAGCGGCATACCGGTGGTCTCGACCTTCGCGCCGGGGCCAAGGCCCGAGGTCTCCTCATAGACCTGGATGGACGCGCTGTCGCCGGTCATATTCAGGATCTCGCCGATCAGGCGCTGCTCGCCGACACGCACAACGTCGGAGACGTTGGCATCGGCAAGGCCATTGGCCACGACCAGCGGACCGGAAACTTTTGTAATGGTTCCGCTCAATTTCATTCTTCCTTTCCTTAAAGGATATCGGAGCCAACCGCTCGCTCGACGGCCGCCTTGAGCGCGGTCTGGCCGAGGCCGAGGGGGCCTTCCCTGCCGGGGATCAGGATGATGGCCGGCTTGGGAACATCTTTGAATTTGTTGATCTCATGCTGAAGCTCCTGCGCCAGATTCTCTTCGACATAGATGATGGCGTAGTCCTCAGAGTCTTTCGTCAGGCGGCGCAGCGTCTCGCGCGCCTCCTCGGCATTGGCGACCGGGCAGGCCTCGAGGCCGAGCGCCTTGAAGCCCATGACGGTCTCCGCACCGCCGACAACTGCAATTTTAAGCATAAGTCTCACGCAGCCTTTCCCGGATGACCGCGGGCTGAAGCCCTGCGAGTCTGCCCGTCAGGATCATTCTGGCGGCCGTGGTCTCGTTTTCCATGGCGGCGAGATAAGCGGACACATGCGCCGCGCCGAAGCTGCGCAGCTTGGCCGCGCGGATGTAGTCCATGAGCGCGTTGTCGCACAGCAGCTCAAACGCCGTCAGCGCGCCGCCGCTCATGGCCGCCGCGCCGGCAGCCGCCGCATTGCCCAGCCACGTGTTGCCGTAGAGCGCGGTGAGCGCCTCGGCCGAGTCGAACGCCGCGAGCACGCGGTCCGTGCCGATCGTGCCGCCCGGGATGAGCGCGGTCTTGAGAAAGTCCGCGTCCTTGGCCATGCGGCGCGTGCGCACGGCAGCGCGCAGGTTCGCGCTGTCGATCTGCAGCTGCACATAGCCTCTGGCAAAGCCGCCGTCGCTCAGGCCGTCGGAAAGCGCGAGCATCTGCGCGAAATACGCGCGGTCGAGCTCGAAGTCCGCCGCCTGCGGATTGGTCGTGCGCGCCAGGATCGCAGCGGCGCTGACCATGGCCTGCGCCAGAATGGGCGGGATGTCGCGGTAGTCCTCCTCGAGAAACGCCGTGAGCAGTTTCTGCGGCGCCACGGTGCCGCGCTGCGACAGGATCGCGCCGCACTCCACGCCCATGGCCTGCGCCTTGATGAGCGCCTTGGCATTGTGGTAGTCATACTTGAGGCGGAACAGCTGCACGAGCTGCGCCTCCGGGACCATGCCCTCGACCTCATCGAACAGCGCCGCGATGTGCGCCTCGAGCGCAGCGCCGGCTTCCTTCGCGGACAGGCCGCTCAGGTCGCCGTAGCCGCATTCCTCCAAGATCTTGGCCGCCTCGTCGTTCGTGGGCGCGTCGATCATGCGCTCCATGCGCTCAGCGGAAAGCATTTTGGTCTCGCGGGCTGCCAGCATTGCCGTAATCGCAAGGTAATTCGTATCTTTTACTTTAGACAATTCGGTTCCTCCCTCATGCGGCGCAGCACTCTGCGCCCCATATAGGATAATTCATTCCCCCCGCACGGGGCGGGGCAGGTCACGCGCCGAACAAGACCTCGGCAACCTGAGCAGCCAGATCACTGCGGCAGAGCTCTGCGATCGTCTCCACGGCACAGTTGACCTCGATATCTCCCTGCTGGAGCACAAACCCGGCGCGCAGGTCGCGCGTGGCCTGGCTCATGGTGAGCCGGCCGGGCTTGCCCTGCTGCGCGAGCAGCGCATTGGCAGCGTCCACGACCGCCTGACCGCACGCGGCCTGATCCTTGGCGTTGAACACCAGGGTCTCGGTGCCGGTCGTCGCGGCCTGCGCGGCGAGTTTGGCCAGATACGCCACGTAGTCCGCCTGCGGCATGGTGCAGATCTTATCGAGCGCGGCGGCAAACGCCGCGTCGACCATCTCCTGCTTGAGGGCAAGGACGCTCTTTCTGGCTTCCATTTCCGCCAGACGGCCCATGCGCTGCACGCGGTCCTCGCACGCTTTCACACCGTCGCGGACGCGGGCCCAGTACTGGTCCTGCGCCTGTTTGTCATAATCGGCACGGATCTCGGCGCACCTGGCCTCGGCTTCGGCCGCGATGGCCTTCGCCTGCTCCTGCGCGTCCGCCTCGATGCGGCCGGTGATTTTTTCAATACCATTCATAGATCTTTGTTCCCTTCTGTCGGAAGAGGATGGGGATTACTTCAAGCCGTTGAGCATCAGGAAGGATGCCAGCAGGCAGAGGATGGCGTAGAACTCAACCGTGATGCAGAAGATCATGCCCTTGGACCAGTCGTCGGGCTTCTTGGCCAGAATGTTCAGGGACGCGGCAGCGACCTTGCCCTGAGCGATGGCGGAGATCAGACCGCCGAGCGCGATCGGCAGGCAGGCTGCGAAGTACTGCAGGCCCTGAGCGACGGTCAGCGGAGCGGCAGCGTTGGCAGCGAAGATCTGATTCTGAGCCAGGAACCAGATAACGAAGCCGTACAGGCCCTGGGTGCCCGGGATGACCTGCATGATCATCGCTTTGCCGAACTTGCTGGGATCTTCCGAAACGAGACCTGCGCCGGCCTCACCGGCGATGCCGGTGCCCTTTGCAGAGCCAATGCACGCGAGCGCCGCTGCGAGCGCAGCGCCGAGAAGGCCGAGAGCCAGACCACCGATGGATTCGAGAAATGCCATTTTCATTTTCCTCCTTAAATATCTCTTGAATACGAATGATTAGAAATTATGATTTTCCACGTCGACATAGCGCGTGTTGATCTCGAGCGGGCGGAACGGTTTGCCGCCGTCGACATAGAACTTGCCGAAGAACTCCAGGCACTGCAGACGCAGGTCATGCACGAAGCAGCCGAGCAGGTTCAGGCCGAAGTTGAGCAGATGGCCCAACAGGAAGATGATGATGAACACGATCATCGACACGACCGTCACGCCGCCGCTCGACGGCATCGCGGCGAGGGTGTTGAACACCTGCGCGATGACGCTGCCGGCCAGCATCAGAGCCATGAGTCGGGAATACGAGAGAATGTCGCCGAACCAGCCGGTCAGGCCGTTGTAGACCGCGCCGAACACGGCGGTGACTTTGCCGAAGCCCTTGGCATCGCGGCCGGAACCGTAGATCAGCATCAGAACGCCGATGCACAGCACGACCGGCACGCCGCCGATGTTGCCGATCTTGAGCACGAACAGCGCCAGGCCCGCGAAGATCACGAACCAGGTGCCCTCGTTGAAGATCGCATCGCCGACCTTGCCCTGACGGCACTCCATGACCATGTTCACGACCATGCCGGTCGAGAGCTGGATGAAACCGAGCACCATGGCGCCGATGAGGATCTGCGTCGTATCGGTCAGCGGGTCGAGCAGCGGGCTTGTCAGAATGCCGAGCTTGACGTCGTGACCGAACATCTTCACGATCGTCGGCACGGCGTTGCCGAAGAAGCCGCCTGTCACGATGCCGAGCAGAAACGTCGACACGCCGCAGGCGAACAGCAGCTCGCAGAAATACTTGCTGCCGCGTTTCGGCTTCATCTTGCCGAGCGCAACGAGCGCCGCGATCATCATCACAAGGCCGTAGCCCATATCCGCCATCATGATGCCGTAGAACAAAATGAAAAACGGCGCCATAAGCGGGTTCGGATCGACCGTGCCGTAGGCCGGCAGGCTGTACATGTTCGTGACCATGTTCAGCGGTTCGGTAAATTTGTTGTTTTGGAGCTTGACCGGCACCTCGGGGTACTCGTCCTCCGTGGGATCGGCCAGATCCCAGGCGCAGTCATACTTTGCGAGCACCGCGGTGAGCTTGGCCTCCTCCGGCGCCGTGAGCCAGCCGCGCATACACACGACGCTCTCGGTACCGACCAGGCGCTCTTCCGCCTCCGCGCGGCCGAGCTTCACGCTCGCGCGGTCGATGCAGAGCTTGAACGCATCCCGGTGCGGGGCAAAGGCGGCAATATCCGTCTCCGCCTGCTCACGCCTGCGGATGACGTCCGCGATCTGCTGCTGCGCGTCCTCAATGTTCTGCTTTGCCGTGCCCGGCGCGCCGTTCAGGTTTGCCAGCGTGAAGCCGGACGCGCGCAGCGCCGTGATGGCTTCCGTCAGCTCCTCTTTCAAGCAAATGAGCAGCACATAGTGCTGTTCCTTGTCCGAAGAGATCTCATACAGCTGCGACTCGGGCGCAGCGTCCGCCAGCGCTTTTGCAGTCTCGGCAAGATCCACTGCCGCGGGCAGCATACCCAGAGAAATGCGGGTCCTTACGGTTTCGCCCAAATCCAGCGGCAGATCGAGTGTCTGCCACGGGCGCAGGGCCTCCATATTGCTGCGGAGCTTAGCCTCCTCGCCGTTGTAGCGGCGCACGGCCGCCTCCAGCTCCTCGAGCTGTGCGACTGCATCGAGCTCCTGACGGTACGCACCGTCATCCAGGAAATCCGCCTCCGTGACCTCCGGCCTGGAGCTGAGCAGCCTGGACTTGACCGGCGCATACTTGTCGAGCAGCTTGAGCGCGGCGGTCAGGCGCGTGAGTTCACTGCGCACCTCCGTCACATTGCCGCTCTCCTGACGCAGGACTGCGGCAGATTCCGCGTCCGCAAGCAAGGCGTCCGGTTCCGAGATCTGCACGCAGCCGAGCAGCATCAGATCCCGGAGCAGCTCATCTTTCTGCCGGCGAACGACCATGAGCCGCAGCTTTTTCATGTGTACAATGGCCATCAGCCGTTCACAATCCTTTCCACGATGAGTGATGCAGCCCGATCCAGATTGGTCTTAGCCTTGATGCGCATGGCAGCTTCCTTGTTCTTGGTCTCCGCCGCCAGCGTTTCCGCATCCGCCTTCGCCTTTTCATCCGATTTGGCCCGCAGCGTCTGCAGCTCCTGCTGCGCCTTACCGACGGCAGCCTCTATCACTGCCTTTCCCTCGGCCTGGGCCGCTTCCACTGCCGCCGCAGCGGCTGCCTGCGCGTCGGCTTTGATCTGTCTGGCCCGGTTTTCTGCGTCACTGATCGTTGTTATCGCCTCAAATGACATCCGTACACCTCCCTACGAATCAAACTGTTATTATGCCGCGCAACGCCCGTTTTCACGAACTGTTTCTACATAATGTAGGTATTTTACCTTATTCACCGCTGTTAATCAAGTAAAACTGCCCAAAATTGTCTGTCAAAATTCAAACACCTATGTGTTAAAAAACTATTGATCCTGCTAGCTTTTTCACGTCATTGACGAAAATTTAACGTTATCGGATTTGCATGATTTCTCGCGATGGGAACATTCATAATTTCTGATGAAAAAATGAACAAAATGTTGGGAAATGCAAGATTTCAACACTTAAAATGTTTTTCCACTTGCTATTGTGCCGGAAATAGCCTATAATGTTTTTGCTAAAGTTAAAAAGTTTGAACTATATTCGCATATTCGGAGGTACTTTCATGGAAAGCAAACGCCGTTTCGGCGACCGCAAGGACGGCCGCCTGATCCAGTCCCTCGCACCGTTTTACAAGTTCATGCCCTACATCATGCCCACGAAGAACGACGCCTGCAATCAGTTTGAGGACTGCATTGAGATCACGAACACCGACCGCTGGCTGCGCCAGAAGCGCCTCGAGGGCTACAAGGGCCTCGGCTACCTGCATCTGTTCATTGCGGCCTACATCCGTATGGTCTCCATGCGCCCCGGCATCAACCGTTTCGTGGCCGGCCGGCGCATCTATGCGCGCAACAATATCGAGGTCGTGCTGACCGTGCGCCGCAGCATGTCCACCACCTCGAACGAGACGACCATCAAGGCCGTCTTCGCCCCGACGGACACGATCTTTGACGTCTACCGCAAGATGAACGAGAAGATCGACGAGATCAAGTACGGCGACCAGGACAACAACACCGAGCAGGTCGCCGGCGCGCTGCTGAAGCTGCCGCGTTTCCTGCTGCGCTTCGCCATCGGCTGCCTGCGCGTGATGGATTACTTCGGCGTCATCCCGCAGAAGCTGCTCGACGCCAGCCCCTTCCACGGCTCGATGATCATCACCGATATGGGCTCGCTCGGCATCCCGCCGATCTATCACCACCTGTACAACTTCGGCAACCTGCCGATGTTCATCGCCTTCGGCGCAAAGCGCAAGGCGGTTGAGCTTGACCGCGAGGGCAAGCCGGTCGAGCGCAAGTACATCGACTTCATGGCCGTCATGGACGAGCGCGTGTGCGACGGGTACTATTACGCCTCCTCGTTCAAGTACATGAAGATGTTCATGCACAACCCGGCGCTGCTGGAAGTCCCGCCCGAGAAAGTGGTCGAGGATCTGTTCTGAGCATCCATACCTGCATAAGGAAAAACCTCCTGCGCTGCAGGAGGTTTTTGCATTTGTACGGCCACCCGCGCCTCCGGCGCCGACCGAACCGCACGCGCGGCCGAACACAGCAGCAGCATGATGAGCATGACAAAGATCACAAAGCGGAGTTTCTTCACCGCTCCCCCCTCCTCTGCTTTCGTTTGACACCAGTATACACAGCCGCTGCAAAAAAAGCCGTCGCATCCTGACGGCGTACAGAAAACTTTGCGGAGGCAAGGATCCCCCGGCGCGGAGTGAGCCCGCGCCGGGGGATTTTTACGCATTCAGGGCAGCGCGATGCACCGCGAAAAAACAGGGCCATCCGTTCGAATGGCCCTGTGAGATATTATGCCTCGTCGTCCTGATTTGTGCTGAACTCCGCCAGCGTCAGGCCGGGATTTTTCTGCTCCGCCCAGCGGATGCTCCACTCATTATTGAAGATGAGCAGGTTGTGGCCGCGGAAGTCCTGCACCCACTTCGTGTCGGAAGCGAGGTTGAGCGCCGTGGGGTCGGTGCCCTCGCTCGTGATCCAGCGGATATAGGAATACGACAGGTCGTGGCGGCGGATGTCGATGTTGTACTCGTTCTTGAGCCGGTACTCCAGCACCTCGAACTGCAGCACACCGACCGCGCCGACGATGACCTCCTCCATGCCGCTGTTCGGCTCGTGGAAGATCTGGATGGCGCCCTCCTGTGCGATCTGGGTGACGCCCTTGACAAACTGCTTGCGCTTCATGGTGTCCACCTGCGAGATGACGGAAAAGTGCTCCGGCGCAAACGTCGGGATGCCCTCGAAGCGCACGCGCAGCTTCGGGTCGCAGATCGTGTCGCCGATGGAGAAGATGCCGGGGTCGAACACGCCGATGATGTCGCCGGCGTAGGCCTCATTGATGATCGCACGCTCCTGCGCCATGAGCTGCTGCGGCTGCGCGAGCTTGAGCGTCTTGCCGCCCTGCACGTGCAGGTACTCATGGTCGCGCTCGAACTTGCCCGAACAGATGCGCATGAAGGCAATGCGGTCGCGGTGGGCCTTGTTCATGTTCGCCTGAATTTTAAATACGAACGCGGAAAACGCCGGCTGCATCGGGTCGACCACGCCGTCGGCCGTCGTGCGCGGCAGCGGCGGCATCGTCATGTGCAGGAAGTTTTCCAGAAACGGCTCGACGCCGAAATTCGTCAGCGCAGAGCCGAAGAACACCGGACTGAGCCGGCCGGCGCGCACTTCGTCGAGGTCGAAGGCGTAGCCCGCGCCGTCGAGCAGCTCGATATCCTCGGTCAGCTTTTCGCGCTGGCGCGGCCCGATCAGCTCGTCGAGCCGCTCAACGTCCGTGAGCTCGCACTCGATGGGGCGAATCTTGTTCTGCCCGCGGTGAAACTCCTGAAACGCGAGGATCTCGCGGCGGTCGCGGTCGAACACGCCCTTGAAGTCGTGCCCGCAGCCGATGGGCCAGTTGACCGGATAAGTGCCGATGCCGAACTCGTTTTCCAGCTGCTCCATGAGCTCAAACGGGTCGCGGGCCTCGCGGTCGAGCTTATTGATGAACGTGAAGATCGGGATGTGGCGCATGGCGCAGATCTTGAAGAGCTTGCGCGTCTGCGGCTCGATGCCCTTGGCCGCGTCGATGACCATGACGGCACTGTCCGCCGCCATGAGCGTGCGGTAGGTGTCTTCCGAAAAGTCCTGGTGGCCCGGGGTATCGAGGATGTTGATGCAATAGCCCTCGTATTCAAACTGCATGACCGACGACGTGATGGAGATGCCGCGCTGCTTTTCGAGTTCCATCCAGTCCGAGACCGCGTGGCGCGCGGTCGCCTTGCCCTTGACCGAGCCGGCGAGCTGGATGGCCCCGCCGTACAGCAGCAGCTTTTCCGTGAGCGTCGTCTTGCCGGCGTCCGGGTGCGAGATGATCGCAAACGTCCGGCGGCGCTCGATTTCCTGTTTCAGATCCATAGTCCGCTCCTCTGTTGTTCTTTCGAATATCAAACCTAGATAGTATACCCGATTTTTCCCGCGAGTGCAACAAAAACCTGCCCGTCAGGCCGTCTGCTCGCGCAGATAGAGCGTGAGTGTGGCGAGGAAGATGTCCCTGGCGTCGTAGCGCGGCGTGAGCGGGGCGAGCTGCGTGAAGAAATGCTCGCTGCCCAGCGACGCGCACAGCGCGTGCGCGCGCTCGAGCTCCGGCGTGTCCTCATCCTCCGCAAGGCGCATGGCCAGCTCCGGCAGCAGGAGCTTGAGATCGTAGATCTCCCCGCGCGGATAGGCATACGCCTCGAGCACGCACTCCGCGCCCGCGAGCGCGCAGGCCGTCAGGTCGCTGCGCTGGTCGCTGAGGATGCGGTCGGTCAGCGGCGTGTCGCTTCGGAAAAAGTCCAGCATGGAGTCCGGCGGCGTCAGCTCCCGGCGCAGCAGCCAGAGCAGATAGTCGCGCGCGACGCCCTCGAGCAGCGTCTGCCCGTCGGGTTCGAACGTGTAGGTATGGCCGATATGGCTGCCAAGCACGCGCAGCGTGTCCGTATAGCCGAGGGCGATGCTGTGACGCAGCGCGTCGGGGTCGAACTCCAGCAGCTTGCCCAGCGGCTCTGCCGGGGCGATGTAGGTCACGAGCGGGTGGTTGGTATATTTTTTCTCCGGCGTCTCCGGCTTGAGGCCGATGGCGATGACGCGGTCAGCGCCGAGGCGAAACGCCGTGCCGATCGGCAGATTGTCCGAGTACGCGCCGTCGAGGTAGTTCTGCCCGTCGATCTCGCACATCGGAAACATCGGGTAGCACGCCGACGACGCGAGGATCCACTGCGGCAGGTAGCCGGGTGCAATGTCCTGCTTGCGCACCTCGACCGGCTGGAACGACGGGAAACGCGCCGTCATGAGTCCGAAATCCACCGGCGAGGCGAAAAAGCGCGCCTCGTCGAGATATTGGTGCACGAGCGCGCAGTACGGCGTGATGTCCGCCGTACGGCGGTTGAGGTCCGCCCAGTCCTTCACACGCGCGATGAGCTGCTCCGGGTGCTCAGCCAACGCCGCCAGCTCGCGCTTTTCGTGCGGCGTGGCGTCGGCGCGCTCGAGCATGATCTGCTCTTCCGTGATGTGCGTCCAGAGCTCCCACGCGCGGTCAAAATCGCCCTGCACCATCAGCGCCGCCGTGACCGAGCCGATGGACGTGCCCGTAACGATGTCAAACGGGATGCCCAGCTCCCGCATCGCCTTCCACGCGCCGACCTGATACGCGCCCTTCGTGCCGCCGCCGGCCAGCGCGATCGCCTGCTTCATGGTACATCCCTCCTTGATTCCTGAATGAATAGTTTACACGCAGCGGGTGCAAAAAGTCAATTCCGAATGAAAAGCACCGGAGGACAGATCGTCCTCCGGTGCTTTTTCACGCCCGCAGCAGGGCGCGGCGGGTCTTCCAGTCCGGCAGATAGCGCGCGATGAGCGCGTAAAACTCCGCGCCGTGGTTCATATAGCGCAGGTGCGCCAGCTCGTGCACGACAACGTAGTCGATCGCCTCCGGCGGGTACTGCATCAGCCGCCACGAAAAGCAGATGTGCCCCTGCGAGCTGCAGCTGCCAAAGCGCGTGCGCGCGCCCGTGATGCGCACCTGTGTCGGGTAGAGGCCCATCTGCTCGGAATAATACGCCACGCGCTGCGGCAGGCAAGCCTTCGCCTGCCGGATGTAGGCCGCCCGCTCGGCGTCCGTCGGCTCGGGGTGTGCGGCAGCGCGGGCCTCCTGTTTGGCCAGCCCGCGCGCGATCCATTCGGCGTGCGACGCGACAAAGCGGTCGATCACCGCTTGAGACGCCCGGTACGGCGCGCGCACGATCACGCGCCCGCCGCGCACCTCGAGCGCCAGCGTGCGCCGGCCGGAGCGAATGAGTTCATACGGCTGCATGGCCTGTCCTCCCCTTTTCCGTGGTATGCAAAAAATCACTCCGCGATCGCTTCTAATTCTTCCAACGACAGCGCCCGAATCAAAACCGCGTCGTCATTGGTGTCCTGCACATAATTCTTGAGCTTAGCCAAGGCGCAAAAATAGTCACTGTCTCCGATCACACAGTCTTTTGTCGTGCTGACCAGAACGATCTTCCAATCCGCCACCGGCTTTCCATCCACCGCATATTCCTTTTGCGGGGCTTTCGGCAAGACCGTCTCTGTCCCCTCTGTTAACGCGATCGCTCCAAATGGAGCACCATCCGGTTTGCCATAAAACTTCGGCGCAGCGAAGTATGCGCGGCGCCAATCTACGGGTGGCTTCTCTGCCCTTGCTTTGTGAAACAGACTCATTGCATATCTCCTACCCTCATTTTTTACTTTGTGAAACAGCATACACCATCCGCGGCGCGGTGGCAAGCTTGGCAGCCGCCGCGCGGTGTGCTATGATGAGGACATCCATTCTTTGAGGTGATCGTATGTTCCGGATCGGCTGTCACATTTCCTCCGCAGGCGGGTATCTCGCCATGGCAAAGCGCGCGGAGGCGCTGGGCGCAAACACGTTCGCGTTCTTCACGCGCAATCCCCGCGGCGGCAGCGCCAAACCCATTGAGGAAGCAGACATTGCAGCCTTTCACGCCGAATGCGCCCGCGCAGGCATCGACCGGCTGGTCGCGCACGCGCCCTACACACTCAACCCCTGCGCAGCCAAGGCGAACGTGGCGGAGTTTGCGCGCATGGCCTTTTCCGACGACCTGCAGCGCATGGAGCACACGCCCGGCCAGCTCTATAATTTTCACCCCGGCAGCCACGTCGGGCAGGGCATCGACGTGGGCATTGAGAAGATCGCCGCGCTGCTCAATGAGGTCCTCTTCCCCGACATGACCACGACCGTCCTGCTCGAGACCATGGCCGGCAAGGGCAGCGAGGTCGGCGGCCGCTTCGAGGAGCTGCGCGCCATCATTGACCGCGTGGAGCTGACGGAGCACATCGGCGTCTGCCTCGACACGTGCCACATCTGGGACGCGGGGTATGACATCGCCGGCGACCTTGACGGTGTGCTCTCGGAGTTTGACCGCGTGATCGGGCTCGAGCGCCTGCACGCCGTGCACCTCAACAACAGCCTCAACCCCTGCGGCAGCCACAAGGACCGGCACGCAAAGCTGCTCGACGGCTGCATCCCGCCGGAGGCGCTCGTGCGCGTCACCCGGCACCCGGCGCTGGCGGAGCTGCCGTTCATCCTCGAGACGCCGAACGACGACGCCGGGTACGCGCAGGAGATTGCGTGGCTGCGCGCGGCGCAAAATTAACGGAATCTGAACGCTCACTGTCCTGATTATTGGACTTTGCATGTGCTATGCTGTGATAAAAGGGAGAAAACAGAAACACAACATGGACATGGGAGGAGAAGAATCATGACCCTGCGAACGTACATTGACCACGCGATCCGCGACGGTGCCGCCTTTGACGCTGTCATCTGCGGCTGCGATGTGCAGCAGACCTTCTGCTGGCAGCCGGACATGTGCATCACGGACGCCTGCGAGGCGGAGTACCGCCCGCTGCTCGACGCCGAGATCCGCATCCTGGCCGCCGCGCCGGGCGAGCGGTTTTCCATCATCGAGATCTACACGGACAGGCTCTTTCTCGGCGACGCCTTTTCGCAGTGCGCGGCGGGCTACTGCAGCCCGCGCGAGTACCGGCGGCTGTTCCTCGCCGGATAAAACAAGCGGCAGCGCCCGCCCCAAAGCTTCGGCTTTGGGGCGGGCGTTTCTATCGCCGCGCTCCGCATTCCGCACAAGGGAACGTCCGCAGAGCAGCTGGGGGCTCGTGGGGGCAAGGCCCGCCTCGAATCAGATCTTGCGGTTTTTCAGCTGCAGAGTGCCGGAGAAAACTTCTGCTGCGCCCCGTATTCCGCGCAAGGGAACGTCCGCAGTGCAGCGGGGGTGCTCGAGGGGGCAAGGCCCGCCTCGAATCAGATCTTGCGGTTTTTCAGCTGCTTTGCAGCTGAAAAACCGCCCCGCAGTTACGGGAATGGGGGATGCAACACGCACGGGACAGCGCGGTGTTAAGCGAGAGAATACTGGCTGACAAAGCGCCACAGGAGCGCCGCGCACTCGGCGCGCGTCGCCGTGCCCCGCGGATCGATGCGATGATCGTCCCTGCCGTAGAGAATGCCGTTTTCCACGGCCCAGGCCAGCGCCGCGCGGGCATAATCGCTGACAGCGCCCGCATCGGCAAAGCCGCTCAGGACGTTCTCCGACTGCGCCGCGTCTGCAATGCCCGCGAGGCAGGCATAGCGGTAGAGGATGACCGTCAGATCCTGACGGCTGATGGCCTGCGTGGGGCAGAACGTGTCCGCGCCGCAGCCGTTGACCACGCCGGTGTGATAGGCCCAGAGGACGGGCTGCGCATAGTAGGCACCGGCCGGGACATCGCGGAAGGGCATGTTCGTGCCGGCCGCATCCGGTGCTCCGGCGATGCGGTGCACGATGGTCGCAACCAGGCGCGGTCCAGCGGCAGATCGGGGGGCAAAGCGCGTGTCCGCTTTGCGGCGGCCGGCGGGGAATACTGCTACACGATCGCCGCACGCACCGGCGAGATTCTCGACGTGCAGCGCCCGGAGCAGCCCGCACAGACGCCGGACACCCCGGCCACGCCGGGAAAGCCGGACGATTCCGCCGCCCCCGCAGGTTCGGAGATCAGCATATCCGAAGCCCTGAGCCGTGTGCTGCAGGAGCTTGGCATTTCGCTGCCGGACATCCGCGACGTCAATGTCCAGCGTGTGCAGGTTTCCGGCCGCGATGCCTACCACATCACCTTCACGGCGAACGGAAAACCGTATTCGTTTTATGTAGACACCCACGACGGCGATCTTTTCTGAACAAATCCAGCAGGACGGCCTGTCAAATGACAGGCCGTCTCCGCTTGCGCATCGGTTTTTGGCGGGCCGTCTGATCGTCCGCTCTTGACTTCCGGCGCGCACAAGACTACAATACAATCCGAATTTTCAAAAAAGGCGTGAAATACGTTGCATCATCCGATCATCAAACCAAATCATATGCAGATCCCGTGGCATGACCCCATCCGGGATCAGAAAGAGCTGCCCGTCTCACAGGCGCCGCTGCCCATCCGCGCCGGCGTCGTCGGCCGGGTCGGTCTGCTGCTGCTCTCGTGCGGCACCGGCGCATGGCGTGTGCGCAGCTCCATGAACGAGATCGCCGAGGCGCTCGGTCTTGTGTGCGCCGCCGACATCGGGCTGCTGTCCATCGAGTACACCTGCTCCGACGGCGAGAACACGTTCGCCCAGACGCTGACGCTGACGGCCACCGGCGTCAACACCGCCAAGCTCGACCAGCTCGAGCGCTTTGTCAAGCGTTTTCCGCTCGACGGCGTGTACATGACGGCGGACGACCTGCACACCCGGCTCGACGAGATCGCGCAGGCAGGCGGCAGCTATACCCCGCTGCAGCAGGGGCTGGCGTCGGCGCTCGCCTGCGGCGGATTCACGTTCCTGCTCGGCGGCGGGCCGATCGAAATGCTGCTGGCCTTTCTGGGCGCGGGCGTCGGGCAGTATGTGCGCGCGCGGCTGACGCAGCGGCACCTGACGCTGTTTGGCTGCATCGCCCTGTCCGTTGCGGCAGCATGTCTGGTCTATGCCGGGCTGTTCCGGCTGGCATCGCTGCTCTGGCCCATCGACCCACAGCATCAGGCGGGGTATATCTGCGCGATGCTGTTCATCATTCCGGGCTTCCCGTTCATCACGAGCGGCATCGACATGTCCAAGCAGGACATGCGCTCCGGACTTGAGCGGCTGGCCTACGCGATCATGATCGTCGTCGTGGCGACGCTGACCGCCTGGCTCATGGCGCTGCTGCTGCGGCTGCAGCCGATGGATTTTCTGCCGCTGGGGCTGCCCGTCTGGGCGCGCATCCTGCTGCGGCTGGCGATGAGCTTCTGCGGTGTGTTCGGCTTCTCGCTGATGTTCAACAGTCCCGTGAAGCTCGCGTCCGTCGCCGCCGTGATCGGCGCGATATCGAACACCCTGCGGCTCGAGCTCGTCAGTCTGGCCGGCTTCCCGCCGGCAGCGGCCGCGTTTTTCGGCGCGCTGACGGCGGGCCTGCTCGCCTCCGTGTATAAGCGGCGCTCGGGCTACCCGCGCATCACGATCACCGTGCCGTCGATCGTCATCATGGTACCGGGGCTGTATTTCTACCGCGCCGTGTACGATCTGGGCACAATGAACCTGAGCGACAGCGCGTCGTGGCTCGTCGCCTCGCTGCTGATCGTCGTCTCCCTGCCGCTGGGGCTGATCTGCGCGCGCGTCCTCACGGACAGCAGCTTCCGCCGGTGCACGTGAAAAAGGCATGAAAAAAGGCCGCCGACGGCGGTCTCAGCTTGTCAGGAAAGTCCGTACCGAACTTTCCTGAACGCGCTTTCGCCGTCCGGCCTTTTTCATAGCAAAATGCCGGACGCGCAAAAGCCCTGATCCATCAGGACTTTTGCTTTGGATCGGATTCGAGGCGGGTCTTGCCCCCCTCGAGCTCCCCCACTGCGCAGTTTCTTTTTTGTTGGCACAGACACGCTAAAAGATCGAGGCCGCCTTTCGGCGGCCTCTTTTCTATCCTGTTTCATACAGAGATCAGCATTACATGTGCTTCGTATCGAGCGCACGGGCGGCGTTGAGCACACACAGGACCATAACGCCGACGTCGGCGAAGATGGCGACCCACATGTTCGCAATGCCGAGCGCGCCGAGCACGAGGCAGACGGCCTTGACGGCCAGCGCAAAGACGATGTTCTCCCAGACGAGGCGCATGGTCTTGCGCGAGATGCGCATGGCCAGCGAGAGCTTGCGCGGATCGTCGTCCATGAGCACGATGTCCGCCGCCTCGATGGCGGCGTCCGAGCCGATGCCGCCCATGGCGGCGCCGAGATCGGCGCGCGCGAGCACCGGCGCATCATTGATGCCGTCGCCGACGAAGGCAAGGTATTTCCCGGGTGCGCCCTCGCCGAGCAGCCGCTCGACCTGCGTGACCTTATCCTCCGGCAGCAGCTCACTGTGCACCTCCGCGATGCCCAGCTCCTCCGCCACGGCGTCGGCCGCGCTCTTCCGGTCGCCGGTGAGCATGACGACGCGCACGCCGTCCGCCCGCAGGCGGGCCACCGCCTCGCGCGAGCCGGTCTTCGGCTCGTCGGAGATGACGATGTAGCCGAGATACGCGCCGTCGGCCGCGACGTGGATGACCGTACCGGTCTCATTGACCGCGGGCACGGTCAGGCCGAGGGTGTCCATCAGCTTCGTGTTGCCGGCGGCAACAGACCGGCCGCCGACCTGCGCGGTCACGCCGTGACCGGCGAGCTCTTTGGCGTCCGTCGTGACCAGGTCGGCCGGAAGCTCTCCGGCCGCGCGGCGCAGGCTCTGGCTGACCGGGTGATCGGAAAACTGCTCCGCCGCCGCCGCAAGCTGCAGCAGCGCCTGCTCGGACAGCTCCGGCTGCGCGGGATGCACCGCCGTGACGGCGAACGTGCCGCGCGTGAGCGTGCCGGTCTTGTCAAAGACGACACGGTCGGTCTTGGCCAGCATCTCCAGATAGCTCGAACCCTTGATGAGGATGCCGCGGGCGGACGCGCCGCCGATGCCGCCGAAGAACGACAGCGGGATCGAGATCACGAGCGCGCACGGGCAGCTGATGACGAGGAACGTCAGCGCGCGGTAGATCCAGTCGCCCCACTCTGCCGGGATGCCCATAATGAGCCGCACGACCGGCGGCAGGATCGCCAGCGCGAGCGCCGCACCGCAAACGGACGGCGTGTAGACGCGGGCAAACTTCGTGATGAAGCGCTCAGTGTGCGCCTTTTTGAGCGAGGAATTTTCCACCAGCTCGAGGATGCGCGCGACCGTGGACTCGGCATACACCTTCTCCACGCGCAGGCGCAGCACACCCGACAGGTTCACGCTGCCGCTGACGACGGTGCTGCCCTCCGTGACGTCCACGGGGGCGCTCTCACCGGTCAGGGCGCTCATATTCAGCGCCGACGTGCCCGTGAGCACCGTGCCGTCGAGCGGGACGCGCTCGCCGGGCTTAACGACGATCGTATCGCCGACCGCGACCTGCTCGGGCTTCACGCGCGCAACGCCGTCCGCCGTCTCAACATTGGCGTAGTCCGGGCGTATGTCCATCAGATCGCCGATGTTCCGGCGGCTGCGGCCGACGGCGTAGCTCTCAAACAGCTCGCCGATCTGGTAAAACAGCATGACGGACACGGCCTCGGGATAGTCCCCGAGCACCATCGCGCCGATGGTGGCCACGGCCATGAGCAGGTTTTCGTCGAACGGCTGGCGGTTATAAATGCCCTTGCAGGCATCGACGAGCGTCTCGCCGCCGACGAGCAGATACGGGATGAGATACAGCACGAGCTTGAGCCAGCCCGTGACCGGCACAAAGTGCAGCCCAATGAGGAGCACGGCCGCTGCTGCTATGAGCAGCAGCGACCTTTTCTGTTCGCGCGTCATGATATTCAGTCCTCGAAGCGGAAGTCCGGCTCGACCTTGAGCGCAGTCTTGAGGATCTCCGCCTTAGCCTCGGTCTCGTCCACACCGGGGGCATATTCGACCAGCATTTTCTGTGCCATATAGCTCACGGTCACTTCCTTGACACACTTGAGCTTTGCCACGTGCCGCTCGATGGTCGCCGCGCAGTTGGCGCAGTCTACTTCGATCTTATAGGTCTTTTCCATGATGATGTACGCTCCTTCATCTGTCATTGAATGTTATTTGAAAAGATGGCCGGGCCATCATTTTTCCAGCACATGCTCCATGCCGAGGGCCAGCACGGACCGGACGTGATCGTCGTCCAGGGAATAAAACACGGTCTTGCCCTCCCGCCGGAAGCGGACGAGGTTCGACGCCTTCAAAATGCGCAGCTGGTGGCTGACCGCCGACTGCGTCAGGTTCAGCAGCCGCGCAATGTCGCACACGCACAGCTCGCTCTCGAAGAGCACATAGAGGATCTTGATGCGCGTCGAATCGCCAAAGACGCGAAACAGCTCCGACAGGTCGTAGAGCGTCTCATCGTCCGGCAGGGCCGCAAGCACCTGCGCCACCGCGTCCTCGTGCACGTTGAGATATTCGCACGCCGGTGCGCTGTCGGGTCTCGGTTCTGCCATGGGATCTCCTCACTTTCGTTTGAACATATGAACGATTGCTCATGTGTTTATATAACCATTTTTCCTCCCATTTGTCAATAGGATATCTGCATTTTTTCAAAAAAGAATTCCCGGATGCTGCACATCCGGGAATGGGTCTCATTTTTCTTCGGTTTTCGGGCTGCGGAAGGCAAAAAAGCGCTGGCCGAGGTAATTCAGACCGGTGAAGAGCACCATGCCGACGAGCATGGCCACATTATCGCGCGTACTCACCGCAGCGTTGGCAAGCAGACGCAGACACAGCGGTTTTGCGATGCCGTAGGCGATCAGGTAGCACACGGCGATGTTCGCCGCGAAGCGCACGACCTGCCCCGCACCGCGTTCCCGGCTCTGGAATGTAAAGTGCTTGTTAAGGAAAAAGCTCAGGATGCTTGTGAGCACGTAGTTTGCCGCCGAGGACACCCAATACGAGCAGTTAGCAAGGTTATACAATCCAAACATGATGCCCGTGCCGACAAGCGTGTTGAGGACGCCGACGAGCAGAAACTTCCACAGCTTCGCGTCAAAGAGCGTGCGCAGGCGCTTCAAAGCTCCGCCTCCCGGTCATCAAGCTCCGTCTCGATGCGGTAGCGCGGGCGCGCCTTCGTCTCAAGATAGATCTTGCCGATGTACTCTCCCACCACGCCGATGGCCAGTAGCTGCAGCCCGCCGATGGCCCAGATGGACACGGCGAGACTCGACCACCCGGCAACGGTGTGGCCGGTGAAATAGCGCACGAGAAAATAGATGAGCATGGCGATGCTGACGAGGAACATCACGATGCCGATGCGCGTGATGAGCCGCAGCGGCGAGACCGTCAGCGACGACACACCCTCCCACGCGAACGAGAGCATCTTGCGCAGCGGGTACTTGCTTTCGCCCGCAAAGCGCTTGCCGCGCTCGTAATACACGACCGTGCTCGGGTAGCCCACGAGCGGCACGAGCCCGCGCAGGAACAGATTGACTTCTTTATACTCCGCGAGTGCGTCGAGCGCGCGGCGGCTCATGAGCCGGTAGTCGGCGTGGTTATACACCACGTCCGCGCCGAGTGCGCGCAGCAGGCGGTAATACCCCTGTGCGGTGGCGCGCTTGAAGGCAGAGTCCTGCTTCCGGCTCGCACGCACGCCGTAGACGATATCATTCCCGTTCTGAAAGGCCGCAAGCATGGCGTCAATGGCGTCAATGTCGTCCTGCAGATCGGCGTCCATGGAAATGACGCAGTCGGCGCGATTCCGCAGCGTCATCAGGCCGCACAGCAGCGCGTTCTGGTGGCCGCGGTTGCGCGACAGGCGGATACCGGAAAAGACCGGGTCGTGCGCGTGCAGGTCGGAAATGAGCTGCCAGGTGGCGTCCTTCGAGCCGTCGTCGATGAAGCAGATGCGGCTCATGGGGCCGATCGTCCCGGCGGCGCGCAGGGCGGTGAATTTCTCCCGCAGGCGGCGCGCCGTCTCCGGCAGGACCGTCTCCTCGTTATAACAGGGGATCGCAAGATAGAGCGTCACGGACACGGCCGCGCCTCCCTTCCAAAAATCACAGTTCAGTCGATCGTGCCGCCGCCGAGCACCGTGTCCCCGCCGTAGAACACGACGGCCTGGCCGCGCGTGATGGCGCGCTGTGGGGTCTCAAACGACACGTGCACCGTGTCCGGCCCCGTGGCCGTGACGGTGCACGGCTGCTCCGGCTGCCGGTAGCGGATGCGGGCCGTCACGTGCAGCGGCACGTCCGGCACGTCGCCGGAGATCCAGTTGCAGCCGCTCGCATCCAGCTCGGTCGAAAACAGATCGTCATTGCGCCCGAGCACGACCTCGTTGCGCGGCACATCGATGCCGCAGACGTACAGCGGCGTCTCGGCCGCGATGCCGAGCCCGCGGCGCTGGCCGATCGTATAGTGGATGATGCCGCGGTGCGTTCCAAGCACCTTGCCCTGCGTGTCCACGAAGCGGCCGGGCTCGCTGTGCGCGCCGGTCAGCCGCTCGACCGCGGCGGCATAGTCACCGTCCGGCACAAAGCAGATGTCCTGACTGTCGTGCTTGTGCGCGTTGCAGAAGCCATGCGCCTCGGCGATCTCCCGTGCCTCGGTCTTGTGCAGACCGCCGAGCGGAAAGCGCGTGTGCGCGAGCTGCTCCTGCGTGAGCCAAGCGAGCACGTAGCTCTGATCCTTCGTCGTGTCCACGGCCTTTTTGAGTGTGTAGCGCCCGTCCGGCAGCTGCTCGACGCGGGCATAGTGCCCGGTCGCCAGCACGTCGCACCCGAGCGCGCGGGCGCGTGTCTCCAGCAGGCCGAACTTCAGATACCGGTTGCAGTCCAGGCAGGGGTTCGGCGTCGCCCCGTGCTGATAGGCCGCGGCAAAGCGCGCCATGACCTGCTCACGAAACGCATCCTTATAATTAAAGACATAGTACGGCATGCCCAGCGCATAGGCCACGCGGCGGGCATCCTCCACGTCGTCGAGCGTGCAGCAGGTGTGGCCGCGCGGCACGCCGGCGTCCTCGTTTTCATACAGCTTCATGGTCACGCCCATGCAGTCGTAACCCGCCTGCTGCATCAGGTATGCCGCCACGCTCGAATCCACGCCGCCGCTCATGGCGATCATCGCCTGCGGGCGGCCGCTCTTTTCCGTCTGCATCTGTGCACCTCGTTTTCCTCGGGTTTCTCTTTAGATTATACCGCACAGCCACGGCTTGTCAACGCAAGACACCCCGCCTGCGCACGGCAGGCGGGGGGGAAAGGCGGGATAAAGCCGTCAGGACTGCGGATCGTTCGGGATGTCGGTGAACGAGCCCTCGTAAATGCGCGGGCCGCCCTGCGCGCCGACGAGCCGGTTATAATAATTTGCGTTCGTGATGGCGCGGTACGGATCGAGCCAGATGGACACGGGCGCGAACAGGGCGCTCAGCAGCATCCAGCCGAGGAAGCTCAGATCCAGCACAAACAGCTCCCACTTGTGGCCGCGCATGAGCGCTCCGCTCTCGCGCAGGCACTGCCAGGCGGACTTCTCCGGGTGGTCGAGCAGCAGGTACAGCGCCTGCCGGTAGCGATAGGCCGCGATGATGCCCGGTACGACCAGCAGCAAGCTCCACAGAAACACGAACAGCCCCTGCAGGATCGCCAGCCACAGCACGCGGAAGAAGAGGCCGAACCCGTCAAAGAGGTTGCCGATCTCGGCCGTTTCATCCCGGCTGACGTGCAGCGAGAAGATCACAAAGCCGACGCTGACCATATAGTTCATGATCTCCAGCGCGACGACGAGCACGACCGCAACACCGGACACACTGTAATGCTCAAAGAAGCTGATGTATGCCTGCTCGACCGCGTCGGGGCCGAACTGCGCGGCGTTTGTCAGCGCCGTGGTCAGGCGGTCGCCGCCCATCAGGTACGACGAGAGCGTCGAGATGAGCAGCCCGAGGGCAAAGACGATCAATGCCGCGAGGATCGGACTCGGGCGGTAGCCGGCGGCGCGCCGGCGGGCGTCTGCTTTGAGCGCAGCACGGTTCAAATCCATTTTGATCACAACTCCGTTCCCGGCATGGCCGGGTCTCATTTTTTCATCGGTATAGTATACCAGATACCGCCGGATTTGAACACCCGGAGCGGAAAAAATTCACGTTTTCGACACACGTTGCGATTTTTTCTGGCAGTTGCGGAAAATACGCTTGACAATCCGCACGCGAAATGCTATATTAAACAGGCTTTGAACGACAAAGCTTATGCGCGAGTGGTGGAATTGGCAGACTCGCTAGATTCAGGTTCTAGTGTCCACTCCGGACGTGCGGGTTCAAGTCCCGCCTCGCGCACCACGCCCCGGAAGCTTCGGCTTCCGGGGTTTTTTCTGCCTGCAGCAAATATCACAGCAAAAAGCGCCGGTCTCCCGCAGGAGGCCGGCGCCGGTTTTTACGCGCCGAAGCACGTGAACATGATGACGAGATACGCGATATAGAGCGCGCCGATGAAAAAGCCGACCCAGCGTTTGAATTTGCCCTGCACAAGCGCAGGGATGAGCGCACCTGCGCACACGACAAGACACGCCGGAATATCCAGCAGCATGCCCTGCCGCTCGACCGCCAGCGGCTTGCCGAGGATGAGCGCGCACAGCGGCATGATGAGCGTGAGATCCATGATGTTCGCGCCGATGATGTTGCCCACCGACAGCGAGGACTGCTTCTTGCGGATGGCCGTGATGGTCGTAACAAGCTCCGGCAGCGAGGTGCCGATGGCGATCATGGTCGCGCCGATGATGGCATCCGGCACACCGATCATCTGCGCGAGCGCGGTGCCGTTGTCGATCAGCAGCTGCGCACCAAGCACAATGGCCGCAGCGCCAAACACAAACTTGCCGATATTGAGCGCGACCGTCCGGCCGTCCGTCTTGGGGCGGGCATCCTGCTCCGGGGCCTCAAGCGACTGCTCACGCCGTGCAGCGACAAGGCTCTCGGCAATGAAGCACACAAAAATGACAAGGATCAAAACACTCTCAAGGATGGACAACTGCCCGTCGCGCGTGAAGCCAAACAGAACCGCGATCGCCGCGAGCAGCAGCACCGCCTTGACCGCATACTGCCGCCGCGGCATGGTGCACTCCATGCAGATCAGCGACAGGCACATGATCAGGCCGGTATTGGCCGTCACCGAGCCGACGGCATTGCCGATGGCGATGTCCGCATTGCCCTCCAGCGCGGAAAAGACGGACACAAGCATCTCCGGCATCGTCGTGGCAAAGCTCACAACGGTCGCGCCAATGATAAATTTGGGGATACCGGAGGCCTCCGCGATCCACGTGGCGGCATCGACAAAAAAGTCGCCGCCCTTGATGATGCACACAAGGCCCGCCGCGAACAGCAGCAGGACAAGAAAGAGGGTACTGCCGGTAAAATCGAGGTTCATAACGCATTCTCCTTCGTGATCGCGCAAAAAATGAGACTTTCGGCACGATCATAAATATGATGTGCTAAAAGTCTCATTACCTATCACAATAGGCGCATGACCACCGGCGGATGCCGGGAGATTGTTGGTCATACATTTGTAACTACTCCCTTTTAACGAGAAGTCATCATAGCACACCGCGCGGGGCTTGTCAAGCAATTCCACCCCCCGGCCGCCGCTCAGCGCACCAGCTTCATGAGCAGGTGCTCGAACTCGCCGAGCATGCCCACGGAATCGGCAAAGATCATGCTCTTTTCATACATGCGGCGGTAAGCATCCACGTTCTCGTCCGTGCGCGCAGTGTAAATGATCGGGATGACGAGCAGACCCCGGCGGCGCGCCGCCTGCACGGCCGTGCGCACGTCGTCGATCGCCTCCGCCTCGCTGAAATAGCCGGACGGCAGCCCGTCGGAGAGCACCATGAGGATCTTGCGGCGCTCGGTACGCTTGGCCAGATCCAGCGCGGCAGCGCGGATGGAATAGCCGTCCTTGTTGCCGTTCCCGGCGGCGATCTGCTCCATGGCGTCGATGCAGCGGCTGCCGATCTCCTTCTGGTCGAAATCCTTGATGACGCAGTGCTCCACGGCGTTCGTGCCGCCGTCAAAGGCGACGATCTTCGTATAGGCGATGCCCTTAAGTGCCTCCTCGAGCACGGCCGCCGTGGCCAGCGCCGTGAAGAGCTTGGATGTCCCGCCGCCGATACCGGCGCCCATGCTGCCGCTGCGGTCGATGAGCAGGTAAAACGCCGTCTCGCGCTTGGACGGCGGTGCTTTGCGGTGAAAAACGTCCTTGGCATCGAGCGGGATCTTCCACAGCTCGCGCTGCGAGAGCGCGCCGGTGCGCTGGCTGGCGCTGCGTTCGCGCTGCTGGCGCAGGAGCTTGTCGAGACGGTGGTGCAGCGCCTTTGCCCGCTCGGCAAATGCGGGCGGCAGCCGCCCGCCACCCGGCGTGATATACGTCTCCGTAAACGTCAGGCCGGCATACCGCTCGGCCAGCCCCTGCCGCTCCCCGGCGTCGAGTCGGGCAGCACGCGGGCCGGAGACATGCAGCTGCTGCTCAATTGCCCGCTCGCGCGTGAGCGCTTTTTCCGCCGCGGCGAGCATGGCGTCCGTCTCGGCCGCGCTGAGCGCAAAGCCGCGGTGCGCGCCCCAGCCCGTGCCGAGCACTTCGCGCAGGCTCTCCGGCCCGCCGGAGGCCGCCTTCTGCGCAGCAGACACCGTATCCGACGTGGTGGCGGTCGCCCCGCTCTGGCCGTGATTGCCGCTGCGGCCGACGCTGGACGATCGGCCGCGGTCCTCCCTGCCGTTTGTCCCGGCTGAGCCGCTCGGCTTGACCTCCTGACTGGCGAGGCTGCCGCTCATGTCGCCGTGGCGCTCGGAGTTATCGCCGCTGCCGCCGGCTGCGCTGTCGCCTTTTTCAAGATCGGCGTCCTCCCCGTCGGCAGATGGGCCCTGGCGCGCCGCGTCCTGCGCCTCACTGCGCAGGCGGAGGCGGCTGTCGCAGCCGTCGCCGAAGGCTTCCGCGCGGTCGCCCTCGCTGAAGGCATAGTCCACGAGCTGCGATGCGATGCGCGCGAGCGCATCGGCATCCGCGATGCCGCACAGGCGCGCCAGCTCCGGCGCGAGCGCCGCGAGAATCTGCCGGCCAATGTCCGCGCACGCGGCGGCCGACGGCGCGAGGATCGCCGCCTCCACCTCGGCCCGGACGGCGGCGAGCGCCGGAGTCCCACACGGGATGCCCGTGAGCGCAAAAGCCTCCAGCTCATCGAGCAGCGCCGCGAGCGCGCTGCCGGGTGCGGCCGCCTCGAGCTGCGCATAACACACGAAGCGCAGCAGCGGCAGGTAGCCCGGAAAGCGGCGGCAGAGGATGTTATCCGTGCGCGCCTGCTCCAGAATGTTCAGTATCCGGTGCCCGAGCAGCGCCCCGGTCTCGGGCGCGAGGGCATAGTGCGCGTGAAAATATACGCCGGCATCCGCCGCGAACGCCGCGCAGACGTCCCGGTCGGAGCTGCTGTCGTGCTGGATCTCGCGCGCGAGCAGCACGCGCAGCGCGGCCGTCCAGTGGCGGGCGTCAAAATCCGTGCGCAGCAGATATTCCGCCCCGCCGACGGTGACGGCCGTGCCGTCCGTCGTGCAGCGCAGGCTGTCGTCCGGCGTGACCGTGTCGATGCGGATGTTGTCCGGCACGAGCAGCGCGAGGCTGCGCCGGAGCAGCGGCGTGATGGGATCATGCGCCAGAAACGCCCGGTAGCGCGCCAGCGCGGCGTCAAATCCGTCCATCCTGCGGCACCATGCTCTCAATGAGCTCGGTCAGCTGGAGACGGGTGTAGGCGTCCTGCGGCTTGGAGGCCACGTTGTCGAGCAGACCCCAGCGCAGGCCCAGCAGGGGCTCCGCGCGCAGGGCGTCAATAAAGCCGCGGATCGTCATCGCGTCCGGCTCGAGCCCGCCGGCGCTGCGGATGCGGTCGCGGATGGCACAGTAAACATAGTCGCAAATATTCAGGCTGGCGGCGCTCGCCTCGGGTACAACGCGGTGCAGCACATCGACGATGCTCTCCGGCTCGGCGATGTGGATGGGCGTGAAGCGGTCGATCGTCGCCTCGTTCATGAAGTTCGTGCCGGCATAGTCCTCGTTCATCGTGATCGTGAACGCCGAGTGCGGGTGCATCTGCACGAGCCCGTAGCCGGGCACCTGGATCTGGCGCGCGGCGTCGGTCAGCGAGTGGAGCACGTCAGCGCACTCGGGCTTGATGGTGTTGCCCTCGTCGAGCACGACGTCTGCGCCCGCCGCGAGATAGCGCAGCATATCGCTCAGGCGGTAGCGCATGGTGCCGTTTTCGATCGTCGGGCCGCCGAGCAGGTCGAGCTTGTCGAGCTCGGCATTGCCCTGCATGCGGTACTGCGGCACGTTGAGCAGCCAGTCGACTGTCTGGATGAGCGTGTTCTTGCCGCAGCCCTTGCTGCCGACGAGGCGCAGGTGCATGCCCGAGAGCCGGTAGGCAAGGCAGCGCGTGAGCGCGCCGAAGCTGTCCGCCTGCACATAGCGCACCGGCGGATCGGGCACCAGCTCGGGGTATTCCGGCAGGGAGAACATCTCCGCGAACACGCGCAGGATGATCGGCTCCGGCACTGCCTGCTCGAGCAGATACTCGGCGCGCGCCGTCAGCGCCTCCGGGGACGCGCAGCCGCGCGCGGCCGCGCCGTCGATGGCCGCGCGCACCGCGCCGCTGAGCGGGTCGCCGCAGCGGTATTCGGCGAGAAAGCCCCAGACGTCCGGTGCGCCGCCGTCGCACGGCTCGCCCGCGGAATCGCACAGGGCCGTGACCCGCGCCCGCACGGGCGCGGTGCGCAGCAGCGCCGTGAGCGCCTCCGAGGGCGCTGTCACGATGCCGATGCGCGCAAACGGGTCGCCCGCCGCCGCTTCGGACAGGCAGCACACGGGCAGCGTCTCGCCCTCGACGCGGCAGAGCACGACCTCCGGCCACGCATGGCGCTCCTGCGCGCAGAGCGAGCGCAGGAAGTCGAGCTTCATCGGTGCTTTCAGATTGCTGCCGCCGCAGACGGCGGTCTCAAATTGCCGGGTAGGATGCATATCGGTTTCCGCCTTTCTCAGTTGCCCCGCGTCGCGCCCCAGGGAAAGCCCTTGGCGCTGCCGTGGTAGATCACGCGCCGCGCATTCAAAAACGCGCAGCGGCCGATGCGCTCCACGCTGTCGGGGATGACGACCGTGTCCAGATTGCTGCACTGGTAAAACGCCTCATCCTGGATCTCGCGCACGCTGTCCGGAATGACGATGCCCGTCAGGCCGATGCAGCGCGAAAACATCCCCTCCGGGATGACGGCGAGACCGCGCGGCAGATTGGTACTGCGCAGGTGCACCTTATCATAAAATGCATAGGGCTCGACCGTCTCGATGCTGTCCGGGAGGATGAGCGTGTCCAGATACGTATAGGAGACCATGGCGTAGGACGCCAGACGGCGCACGCGCACCCCGTCGACCGACGACGGCAGCTCGAGCACCGTGCCGGCGTTGAAGCAGCCGTCCGTGCCGATGCGGCCGGTCTGCGCGTCAAAGACGAAATTCTGCTCCGCCGCCTGCGCCGCCGTCACGGGATAGGTGTCCCATGGGCGGTCACACAGCCAGGTCTGGATGTCCGCCTGCGTGCGCGCGCGCTTTTGTGTCAGGTAGTCCTGCATCTGCTGCAGGCCGCACTGCTGCGAAAAAAAGACTGCCAGATCCTCAGCCTCCAACGGAATGGAAAAGCCCTTCGGCAGTGTAAGCCCCAGCTGCATGGTCAGGATGCGGCGGACATCGCTGCACGCATCGTCATACCGCGAGAGCACCTTCTGATCGCAGACGAAGGGCACATCCAGCCGCGAGGCCTCGATGCCGCCGGCCGTCAAAAGCCCTGCAAAGCCATGGGCGCGGTCCAAGATCTTTTTCACGTCACGAAACTGCGTGCTCTGGTAAAGAAGCATCTCCATCACGAGGTCCTCCGTCAAATTGTTATAAAACTATCATACAGGCGCAAGGACCTTTCTTCTGTAACCTTTGCTGCACAGAAGGCGGTTTCCTTGTCCCTTTTCCGGCGCTTTGGGCAAATTTTGTACACGGTGTACATAGTTTATTCACTGGACAGTTCTTTCCTGTTGTGGTAAACTAAAGTTACGTTACACAAGTCCCAAAAGTGCACACATTTTATCAAGATAAAGGAAGCGTTCACATGAATGAAGTGAAAAGCCCCAAAAAGCCGTTGGTGTATTATTACGCCATCGTCATTCTCGTGATTCTGGCGCTCAACTTCCTGGCGGTGCCCTGGCTGAGCCAGCGGCAGGTCAAGGAGGTCGACTACGGCACGTTTATGACCATGACGGAAAATCAGGAAATCGGCCGTGTGGAGGTACAAAACAACCAGATCCTCTTCACGAACAAAGATGACACGCAGGTCTACAAGACCGGCCTGATGGACGATCCCGACCTCATCTACCGCCTGAAGGACTCCGGCGCGGAGTTCTCGAGCGAGATCGTCGAGCAGATGTCGCCGTTTCTGTCGTTTCTGCTGACGTGGCTGCTGCCGATCGTGTTTTTTGTCGCCCTCGGCCAGTTCATGCTCAAGCGCATGACGAACAAGGCCGGCGGGCCGAACTCCATGATGTTCGGGCTCGGCGGCTCGAACGCGAAGGTCTACGTCAAGTCGGCCGAGGGCATCAAATTCTCCGATGTCGCCGGTGAGGACGAGGCCAAGGAAAACCTGACCGAGATCGTCAACTACCTGCACGACCCGGCGAAATATCAGGACATCGGCGCATCCATGCCCAAGGGCGTTCTGCTCGTCGGCCCTCCGGGAACCGGCAAGACGATGCTGGCCAAGGCCGTCGCCGGCGAGGCAAACGTGCCGTTTTTCTCCATGTCCGGTTCGGAATTCGTGGAGATGTTCGTCGGCATGGGCGCGAGCAAGGTGCGCGACCTGTTCCGTCAGGCCAAGGAGAAAGCGCCGTGCATCGTGTTCATCGACGAGATCGACGCCATCGGCAAAAAGCGTGACGGGCAGGTCGGCGGCAACGACGAGCGCGAGCAGACGCTCAACCAGCTGCTGACCGAGATGGACGGCTTCGAGGGCAACAACGGCGTCATCATCCTCGCCGCCACGAACCGGCCAGAGTCGCTCGACCCGGCGCTCACGCGCCCCGGCCGCTTTGACCGGCGCGTGCCCGTGGAGCTGCCCGATCTCAAGGGCCGTGAGGAGATCCTCAAGGTGCACGCCCGCAAGATCAAGGTCGCCGAGGACGTGGACTACAACAAGATCGCGCGCATGGCCTCCGGCGCATCGGGCGCGGAGCTGGCGAACATCGTCAACGAGGCCGCACTGCGCGCCGTGCGCGACGGCCGCCGCTTTGCCACGCAGTCGGATCTCGAGGAGAGCATCGAGGTCGTCATCGCGGGCTATCAGAAGAAAAACGCCATTCTCACAGATCAGGAGAAATGGACGGTCGCCTACCACGAGATTGGCCACGCGCTCGTCGCCGCGCTGCAGACGCACTCCGCCCCCGTGCAGAAGATCACCATCATCCCCCGCACGTCCGGCGCGCTGGGCTACACGATGCAGGTCGAAGAGGGCAACCACTACCTCATGACGAAAGAGGAGCTGGAAAACAAGATCGCCACGCTCACCGGCGGCCGCGCGGCCGAGGAGGTGCGCTTCGGCGTCATCTCCACCGGCGCGTCCAACGACATTGAGCAGGCAACAAAGCTCGCCCGCGGCATGATCACGCGCTACGGCATGAGCGAGGCGTTCGACATGGTTGCGCTCGAGACGGTCACGAACCAGTACCTCGGCGGCGACGCCTCCCTCGCCTGCTCGGCCGAAACGCAGACGCAGATCGACCATCAGGTCGTCGCGCTCGTGAAAAAAGAGCACGCCAAGGCCGTCGGCATCCTCACGGAAAACCGTGCCAAGCTCGACGAGCTGGCCAAGTACCTCTATGAAAAGGAGACCATCACCGGCGAGGAGTTCATGGCCATTCTCAACCGCGCCTGACGGGCTGCGATGCGGTCGTGCAGCGATCCTGAATCACCCTGCGAAAGGAGGACCACCGCAACCGTATGAATGAAAAGCTGAAAGAAAAAGTCAAGGAATCTCTCTCGAGCGTGCTGCCCATCACCCTGATCGTGCTGGTGCTGAGCGTCACGCTCGTCCCGATGGAGATCGGCACGCTGGCGCTGTTTCTGACCGGCGCCGTGCTGCTGATCGTCGGCATGGGGTTTTTCCAGCTCGGCGCCGAGATGTCCATGACGCCGCTCGGCGAGGGCGTCGGCAAGACGCTGGCGAAGCGCGAAAAGGTGCTGCTGGTCGTACTCGTGGCGTTCGCGCTCGGGACGATCATCACCATCGCGGAGCCGGACCTGCAGGTGCTGGCAAACCAGGTCGCGTCGATCCCGAACAATGTGCTCATCTGGACGGTCGCCGTCGGCGTGGGCGTCTTTCTGGCGCTGGCCGTGCTGCGCATTTTGTTTCGCGTCTCGCTGGCAAAATGTCTGCTGGCAGCCTATGCGCTGCTGTTTGTGCTGACGCTGTTTTCCCCGAAGGAATTTCTCGCCGTCGCGTTCGATGCCGGCGGCGTCACGACCGGGCCCATCACCGTGCCGTTTATCATGGCGCTGGGCGTCGGCGTGTCGGCCATCCGCAGCACGCAGGGACACGACGACGACAGCTTCGGTCTCGTCGCGCTGTGCAGCGTCGGGCCGATTTTGATGGTGCTGCTGCTCGGCATCTTCTACCACCCGACGGACGCGGCCTACTCCGCCGTAGAGATCGCGCCGGTCGTGACGACGCGCGACGTGGCGCGGCAGTTCGCGCTCGGCTTCCCGGGCTATGCCGAGGAAGTGCTGCTGAGCATCCTGCCGATCGTGGCGGTGTTCGTGCTGTTTCAGCTGCTGACGCGCTGCTACCGGCGGCGGCAGCTACTGCGTACGGGCGTCGGCTTTCTGTACACGGTCATCGGCCTGATTCTGTTTCTGACCGGTGTGAACGTCGGCTTCACGCCCGTGGGCAACCTGCTCGGTTCGGGTCTGGCCGGCAGCGCGTACCGCTGGGTGCTCATCCCGATTGGCGCGCTCATCGGCTACTACATCGTCAAGGCCGAGCCCGCCGTGCAGGTGCTCAACAAGCAGGTCGAGGACGTCACCGGCGGCACCGTGTCGCAGAGCATGATGAACACGGCGCTGTCCATCGGCGTCGCCTGCGCAGTGATGCTGTCCATGGTGCGCGTGCTGACCGGCATCAGCATCTACTGGATCCTCGTGCCCGGCTACGCGCTCGCGCTCATCCTCGCGCGGTTCGTGCCGTCCGTGTTCGTGGGCATCGCCTTCGACTCCGGCGGCGTCGCAAGCGGGCCCATGACCTCCACCTTCCTGCTGCCGCTGGCCATGGGCGCGTGCACCGCGCTCGGCGGCAACGTCGTCACGGACGCCTTCGGCGTCGTGGCGCTCGTCGCGCTCGCCCCGCCGGTGGCGATCCAGATCATGGGCGTTCTTTACGTACATAGATCCAAAGCCGTGGCACAAAACAAAGCTGACCTGCTGTCCGATGACGGCGTCATCGACCTGGAGGACGAAGAGATATGATACATGCCGAAAACCGACTCGCACCGCGCATGGTGCTCATCATTACGAATCATGAATACCGCCGCAAGCTCGAACAGACGTTTCAGAATTTCCGCATCCCGATCTATTATCAGTGCCAGGGGCACGGCACCGCGCCGTCGGAGATGCTCGACATCTTCGGCCTGAGCGGCAGCGGCCGCCTGCTCACGATCGGGCTGCTGCCGAAATTTCTCGTGCGTGACCTGCTCGACGCGCTGCAGCAGCGCATTCCGCTGCACAAACGCGGCGGCGGCATCGTGCTGACGATCCCGATCACGGGGCTGCAGCGGCCGATGCTGCAGCTCCTGAACGATCAGATGCGCGAGACGATAGAACAGAAGATCGAAGAAAGGGTGGATAGCGATATGTCCGATATGCAAACCAGCGCCGGTTACACCGCCATCTGGGTCGCGCTCAGCAACGGCTACAGCAGCGACGCGATCGACGCGGCCAGAAGCGCCGGCGCCATGGGCGGAACGATCCTCAAAGGCCGGCGCCAGAACTCCAAACGCATCAGCCAGAAGCTCGGCATCTCCATGCAGGAGGAAGAGGAGTTCGTCGTCATCGTCACGCCGCGCGAAAAGAAGGCCGCCGTCATGAACGCGATCAGCGACGCCTGCGGCCTGCGCACGGACGCGCACGGCATCATCCTCTCGCTGCCGGTGGACGAGGTCATCGGCCTTGAGACCGGAGAAAACACGCTGTAACATTCCAAATAAAAAGCGCAAATGCCGCAGGCAGCCGCCTGCGGCATTTGCGCATCCGCGCGCTTTTGCAAGATCCTTTCAGGCACTGTAAGTGGATTTCGTGCGCCGGGTGTTGTACCATGGCAGCAGAAAGCAAAGGAGGTACATGCAATGGAACCCATTCTCGAAATTGCAGCCCTGAAAAAATATTACGGCAAGGAGCCGAATCTGACCCGCGCGCTCGACGGTATCTCGTTTCAGGTCATGCCGGGCGAGTTTCTCGGCATCATGGGCAGCAGCGGCTCGGGCAAATCGACGCTGCTCAACTGCATTGCGACCGTCATCGCGCCGAGCAGCGGCGCCGTCGCCCTGCACGACAAGTGCATCACGACGCTGCACGGCAAGGCGCTCGCCGACTACCGCGGCAAGGAGATCGGCTACCTGTTTCAGAGCTTTGAGCTCATCGACAACCTCACCGGTCGGGAGAACATTCTCCTGCCGCTGGCGCTGCACGGCGTGTCCGAGGGCGAGAGCCGCGAGCGGCTGACAAAGCTCGCAGACTATCTGGAAGTGACGGACGTGCTCGACAAGTTCCCGGCGCAGATGTCCGGCGGGCAAAAGCAGCGCATCGCGGCGGCGCGCGCGCTCATCCTCGGCCCCGAGATCGTGCTGGCCGACGAGCCGACCGGCGCGCTCGACTCGAAAAACGCGCGCTCGCTCATGGAAAAGCTCTCCGGCCTGAACGCGGACGCCGGCACGACCATCCTCATGGTCACGCACGACTGCAACGCGGCGAGCTACTGCAAGCGTATTCTCTTCATTCAGGACGGCGTGCTCTTCCACGAGCTGCGGCGCGACGTGCCGGACGAGACACAGCAGGAGTTCTATGGGCGCATCCTGGCCGTCATGGCGCAGCTGGGAGGGGGCAGTGCAAATGTTCTCTGAGCTTGTTGCGCGCAACAGCCGCCGCAGCCGCCGGGAAAACGGGCTGTTTTTCACATCCTTGCTCATCTCGATCGTCGCGTTTTACATCATTCTCTCCCTGTCGCATCAGGACGTGATGGTGTTTCTGCAGCGCATGGAGAGCAGCGCCGTAGACCGGCTGCTGTCGCTCGTCCCGGTGCTGTACGGGCTGACGCTGTTCATTTTGTTCTTTCTCGTATACTACGCCAACCGCTTTCAGCTCGCACGGCGGCGGCACGAATTCGGCGTGTACCTCATGCTGGGCATGCAGCGGCGCAAGCTCTTCGGCATGCTGCTGGCGGAGGATCTGCGCTCCAGCCTCATCGCGCTGGCCATCGGCCTGCCGGCGGCGCTGCTGATCTCGGAGGTCATCAGCCTCGTCACGGCGCGGCTCGTCGGGCTCGGCATCGTGGGGCACCGGTTCACACTCTCCCTGTCCGCCATCGGGTGGACGGCCGTGGGCTTTCTTGCGATCAAGCTGCTGGCCTCGCTCATCCTCAGCGGGAAGATCGTGCGCGAGGAGATCGGCGCGCTGCTCACGGAGACACCCGAGGGCACGAAAAAGCAGCGCCCCGCCGCCGCCTACGCCGCAGCGCTCGTGCTGGGCACGGCGCTGCTCGCCGGAGCGTACACGTTTGCCATCCTCGGGTATGCGTGGAGCGGCCTGCGCTATATGGCGGGCACGATCGCGCTCGGCGTGGCAGGCACGCTGCTGCTGTTTTACGGCCTGCGCGTCATCATCGACCGGCTGGCCCGGCGCGGAGACCGCGCGGGCAGGCTGCGGGTGTTCAACTTCCGTCAGGTCGAGGAAACGGTCATCCACCGCTCCGGCGCGCTGGCGATCTGCTCGCTGCTGATTCTGGCGGCGCTGTGCTGCTTCGGTGCAGGCGTAGCGACCGCGCGCACGTCCCGCGCCGAGACGCACACGCTCGACTACACCTTCCCCACTGACAGCAAAAGCGCCGACACCGTGCGCGAAACGCTGACGGCGCACGGGCTCGACGGTGCATTTTCCGACCTCTTTGAGATGCGCATCGGCCGCGTGCGCACGAGCACGGACTACCAAAACACCGTGAAATTCCCCGCCTTGCAGCGCACCATCGATGCCATGTCCGTCTCCGACGAGCAGCAGCAGCTGCAATACATGCTGGAGGCCGCGGGCTACCCGTACCTCATCGCGCTCAGCAGCTACAACCGCCTGCTGACGACCGCCGGTCTGCCGGAGCTGACGCTCGCGGACAACGAGGCCGCCGTCTACTGCGACAGCGAGGTCTCCCTGGCCAGCCGCACGGCGCTGATCAACCGCCTGATCGCAGAGGGCTCGTCCATCACGATCGACGGCGCGCCGTTCACGCTCGTGGGGCAGGTGCAGTCGGTCAGCGTCGTCACCGACCGCTCGATCACGATGTCGTTTGCGCTCATCGTGCCGGACGCCGCGTTCGACCACTACACGCAGGGCGACTATGACGTCTACCTCGACGGTGTGCTCGCCCCGTCCATGACGGAGGGCAAGAGCCTCATGAACGCCATCGCGGACATGAACGCGCTGCTCGATCCGCTCGGCCTGAAATACGAGAGCTACCTGCAAAATCTCGGCCGCGAGCTGTTTTACATCGTCGCGGCGAGCTACCTGACCATCTACCTCGCCATCATCTTCCTCGTCGTGGCCAACACCATCATCGGCGTGCAGTTTCTCATGGGCCAGCAGAAGGCCGCGCGCCGCTACCGGACGCTCGTGCGTCTCGGTGCGGAGCACGACACGCTCTGCCGCGCGGCAAAGGCGCAGATCAACTGGTATTTTGGTCTGCCGGTCGGCGTGGCGGCGGTCAGCAGTGTGTTTGGCGTGCGCGCGCTCTTTTCCGGCATTCTCTCCGTCAGCGCGCAGAGCGGCATGACGGAAATGATGATCGCCGCCAGTGCTATGATTTTGCTGCTGTGTGTGGTAGAATGGCTGTACATGGCGGCCGTCAAGCGGTCCAGCAGCCGGTATCTGCTGGGGCTGATGGCGCCGGAACGCGAAGAATAACGCATACGGAAAGGGGGCGGCGCGATGAAGCACATCGCCGTCGTGGAGGACGAGGCGCTCATGCGCGAGGAACTGGCGGATATGCTGCGCCGGGCGGGCTACGCCGTCACGGAGGTCACGGACTTTGCAGACGTGACCGGGCAGCTGCTCGCACTCGCCCCCGATCTGGTGCTGCTGGATCTGAATCTGCCGGAGGTGAGCGGATTTCAGATCTGCCGCGATCTCAAGCGGCGCAGCGCCCTGCCCGTGCTCGTGCTGACCTCGCGCGACCAGCTGCGCGACGAGGTGCACGCGCTCGAGCTCGGCGCGGACGAATACCTCACCAAGCCCTATCGGAAGGAGCGGCTGCTCGCGCGCATCGGAAACGTCCTCAAGCGCTACGAGGGGCGGCCGAACCTGCTCGAGGGGGCGGACTTTCTGCTCGACCGGCAGACCTACACGCTCTACATTCACAATCAGTCCGTCGTCCTGCCGCCGAATCAGGGCAAGCTGCTCGAGACGCTGCTGGCACACGGCGGGCAGACCGTCACAAAGGACGACCTGAGCCGCGCGCTCTGGGGCACGACGGAGTTCATCGACGAGAATGCGCTGCAGGTCAACCTCACGCGGCTGAAAAAGACGATGGCGTCCCTCGGCATGTGCCAGCAGCTCGTGTCCGTGCGCGGCGTCGGCTACCGGCTGGAGGTGGCGCATGAAGCGTAACGGAAGCTACCTGCGGCAGTACCTGCCGTGGCTGGGTCTGCTGCTGGGTGTGGACGCGCTCGCCGCGCTGCTGCTCTGGCTGGCGGACGCGCGGGCCATCGCCGCCATGTCGGCCGTGATCGTGCTGGCGACGGTGTTTCTGTTTGGCGGCGTGTGCGCGGTGCTCTGCGCGCGCTCGAAAAAGCGGGAGCGGGCCTTCACGGCCTTTCTGACCGCGCCGGACGCCGCGCACGAACAGGCGCTGTGCCGCCTGCTCTCGGCAAACGAGGCGCAGAGCGTGCACCTGCTCGGCAAGACGCTGCGCGCGCAGCAGCAGGCCATCGCGCAGTTACAGGCGCAGATGGACGACTACGAAAACTACGTGGAGCTCTGGGCGCATGAGGTGAAAACGCCGTTGGCGCTGCTGACGCTCGTGCTCGACAACCGGCGCGACACGCTGCCGGAGGCCGTGGGCTTCAAGCTCGACTACGTGCGCAACCGGATGCAGGCGTTCATCGACCAGATGCTCTACTACGCACGTCTGCGCGGCGCGCGGCGCGACTATCGCTTTGAGCGGCTGACGCTGCGCGGCTGCATCGACGAGGTGCTCGACGATTACCGCCCGCTGCTGGAGGAAAAAGGCTTCCGGGTCGAGATCCGGCCGACGGACGAGACGGTCTTTGCCGACCGGCGCGGGCTGTGCTTCCTGCTCGGGCAGGTCGTGAGCAACAGCGTGAAGTATGCGCTCGAAAAGCCGGTGCTGAGCTTTTCCCTGGAAAGCAAAGACACGGCGACCGTCCTGTCCATCCGCGACAACGGGCCGGGCGTGCGCGCGTGCGACCTGCCGTACGTGTTTGAAAAAGGCTTCACCGGAGACTCCGGCCACGAGAAGAACAAAGCCACCGGCATGGGGCTCTATCTCGCGCGCGAGGTCGCAAAGGATCTGGGCCTCACGCTCACCGCCGCGTCCGACTGGGGCGCGGGGTTTGAAATTCGGGTCACATTCCCGGTCGTAGAAAAATAAATATTGAAGATCCGGCGCCGCTGTTCGCGGCGCCGGATTTTTTCTGTCATGCCTTGCCCCCTCGAGCTCCCCCGCCGCGCAAAATGCCCCGACAGCCGAGGCTGCCGGGGCAAAGGGGGGATGCGACATCTAACGGGATGGTACGTCAGACGATGTTATACTTCTTGAGCAGATCCACCACGACGTTGTTGACCAGCGGCTCCTTGACGAGGTCGAGCAGCGGCAGCACCGACGGGAGCAGGAACTCCAGCGGCTTCTTGCCGTCGAGCAGCTTGCTGGTCGCGTAGAGCAGGTCGCGGATATCATACACGCTGCCCCAGACTTCCGGCACGCCGCGGTCGACATTGCAGAGCGTGTAGACCGCTTCCATCGCGGTACGGATGGAGTACTCGGTGGTGAACACGGTGTCGCGCGGGGTATCGGCGAACTGGCCGACGAACGCGAGGTTGACGGAACCATCGGGCACGACCTTCGGGCGGTCGCCTTCGGCTCTGGGCTCAAAGAACGTGGTGACGTAAGGCATCATGCACGGCGTGGTGTTGCATTCGTTCGTGGCCAGATCCATGATCTGATCCTCGGGGATGCCGATGTGGTACAGCCACTCTGCCGCCAGCTCGATGCCGGTGCAGTCGCACATGTTCTTCTTGATGAAGTCGCCCTTGTCGTCCCAGCAGTTGAGGCCGTAGACCCAGATCAGGCAGTGATCCTTCGGCTGCTCCTGGAACTGGCCCTGACGGTTGATGGTCCAGCTGACGAGCCAGCTCGAATCGCGGCAGGTGACGATGCCGCCGGTAACGACCTTGCCGGACAGCGGGTCGCGCTTGCAGATCTTCTGGATGGCGTCGAGGATCTGCTTGTTGGCCGTGTCGACGGTCCAGGACTCCCAGCTGGTCTCCTTGATGTCCTTGAAGAACTTCTCGGGATGGCCGAACGCCGGATCCTGCGCGGCGAGTTTCTTCCACATCTCGATGGACGGGCCTTCACCGTTCTTGACCTTGATGACCGGAGCGTGCGTCTGATCGCCGTAAGCGGACGCATCGCCCTGGCAGCCATTCGTGCAGATGACGAGATCGTTCTCGGTCAGCTCGATGACCTTTTCCACGCCGCCCTGGGTGTACTCGATCTTCTTGGCGACCTTCTTATCCTCGGTGCAGTCGCAGACGATGTTCGTGACCGTGGTGTCGAAGAGGACCTTTCCGCCGTGGTCGGTAATGTATTTGCACATCGGGAGGATCATGGACTCATACTGGTTGTAGCGGGTGAAACGCAGCGCGCTCAGATCCGGCAGGCCGTCGATGTGGTGGATGTAGCGCTGCAGGTAGAGCTTCATCTCGAGGGCGCTGTGCCACTTCTCGAACGCGAACATGGTCTGCCAGTAGGTCCAGAAGTTCGTGGCGTAGAACTCATCGTCGAACACGTCGTCGATCTTCTTGTCCTCGAGGGACTTGTTGGTCGCCATGAACAGCTTCAGCAGCTGGGTGGCGGCGCCGGGCGTCAGGCCGTACTTACGGTCGGTGTGGGCGTCCTGGCCCTGCTTCTCGGTGACACGGCACAGGGAGAAGTTCGGGTCTTCCTTGTTGAGGTAGTAGTACTCGGAGAAGACCGTCTCGCCCGGGTTCACGATCGACGGGATGGACTTGAACAGATCCCACATGCACTCGAAGTGGTTATCCATCTCACGGCCGCCGCGCATGATGAAGCCCTTGGTCGCGTCGTAGATGCCGTCGCAGGAGCCGCCGGCCACCGGCAGGTGCTCAAAGAGCGTGATGTGCTCGCCGGGCATCTGTGCATCGCGGATCAGGAAGCAGGCCGCCGCCAGACCGGCCAGGCCGGTGCCGACGACATATGCCGACTTGTTGTCGATGCCTTCGGGTTTTTTCGGCGTTGCAAACGCCTCGTAGTTACCGCTGCTGTAATACATTCTGTGTACCTCCCATTCATGATGTGTTTTCCGTATTTTTTGTGCAGTCCGCTGCACGAGTTTCTTCTGTTATGGTCACTAACACTTGTCTCCAAAAAAAGAAGCAGCTTCGTTTGACAATTATCAATATAGCGAATTTCGCCATCTTTACTGCACCATTTGTTACGCAAATGGCGATAATTAAACATAACCATTTGGTTTCGTTGAATGTCACTAAATTGACGATTTGCGATTGTGCATTTTGACCGTTTTTCGCCGAATGTCCAATCAAAATGCGTCAAATGGTACAAAAGAAAGCTGCCAAAAAGCGAATTTCGCTTTTTGACAGCTTCCAGTTTGGACATATATGGTCGTCAAGTGTGCCCTACAAGTTGGCCATGCCCTCCAGTGCAGGGCGGTCGAGCACATAGATCTTGCCGCGGCCGGTGCGCAGAAGGCCCATCTGACGCATCCCCTCCAGCTCCCTGCTGATGACCTCGCGCGTGGTGCCGAGGTGGTGGGAGATCTCCTCGTGGGTGATGCGCGCAAAGCCGTCCTCGGGGTGGGCATCGGCCTTTTCGAGCACGACACGGGCGATGCAGCTGCGCAGAGGATGGAAAAAATAATACTCTATGTTATTGAGCACCGTCTGGACATTGCGTGCCTGCGTGCACTGCAAAAACTGCTGCACAGCCGATGACTCGGCGCACAGCGGGCGCAGGGCCACAATGTTGATATAGGCAAACACGGCGTCGCTGGTCGCCTGCAGGATGGGGACCGTGTCACCCGGCGCTGCACTGTCGAGCGTATTGAGCATGCAGCAGCCGCCGCTGACGATCGACATGAGCGTGATCTCGCGGCCGGTGTCCGTCGCAATAAACACACGCACTCCGCCGGAGAGCACGAGAAACAGGCCGTTTTTTTCCGGCATGGAAAAGATCACGTCGTCCCCCGCGCGGTACGAGCGGACGATCGTATTCAGGCGCAGCATCTGCTGCTGAGAGCCCGTCAGCGAATTCCAGAACGGCAGGCACACCGTAAAGTCATAGGAACGTTTGTTTTTATCCGTGCTGCACACCTCCGCCGTTTTTGAATAATATGTTAGCGTCACTAACATATATGCGCAAAAAAAGAAACTTGCTGCTTCTTCTCACATCTTATCAAATTGGCACGTCCGTACCGTATCATTTGTTACATATCTGACGCCTTTTCACGTTTTCCTGCCAGTACGGAGGCGTCTGGTTCATTCTTGATATAGCTCACGAGCAGCTCGCCGGTAAACTGGACGACATCGACCGGAGAAACGCCGAAGGACACGTTCTCATAGATCGTCGTACCGGTATAAGCGTTGAGCAGACACTGATACACCGCGTAAATATTCACATCCGGGCGGATCGAGCCGTCGGCCACGCCTTCGCGCAGGGCCTTGAGCGCCGGGACGGGGATCTCCTTGTCGTAGTACTTCCAGAACACATTGTTGACGTCGCTGCCGGTGTTCTTCTCGGAATAGGCCGAAAACATCTCGCGCGTGTAGTCGTACCACTCCGGCTGGTCATCATAAATGCGGAAGTAAATGTGCATGCAGACGACGAACTTTTCATACCCCGTCGTGCACGCTGCGGACTCTCGCTTGTACTGCTCCATAAAATCAGTAAAAAACGTAGCCAATGCGTCGCGCCAGGCGGCAAACACGAGCGCGTCCTTGTTGCGGAAATAGCGGTACAGCGACGTCGGCGTCAGGCCGGCCGCCTCGGCGATGCGGCTGATGGGCGTCGCGGCGATGCCGTCCGCGATGAACAGCGTCTGCGCCGTGTGGATCACCCGCCGGATGTTCTGTTCCCGTTCCTCACTGCGTTTCACGGTCTGCACCTCCCTGCGCAAAGTTGTTTACAGTATGGCATGTTTTCACGCCGTTTGCAACCGCAAATGTGCCGGGTGGAAACATTTGTGCCTTGCACGGCGCGGCACAGCGTGGTATGCTCACGGCAGACAGAGAGATTCCTCCCCGCCGGAGCGGATGTCTTGGCCCCGACGGAAGTCGGGGTCTTTTTTTATGACCGGTTTCACCGGTCATAAAAAAAGACCCGATCTCATTCGAGGCGGGCCTTGCCCCCTCGAGCTCCCC